>Ga0307992_1000004_pt1 | contig 166261 bp, 155 predicted proteins | sample EllFjometagen133_FD_203162 | JGI IMG/M metagenome (GOLD analysis project Ga0307992, IMG submission 203162) | Marine microbial communities from Ellis Fjord, Antarctic Ocean - #133 | ecosystem: Environmental > Aquatic > Marine > Unclassified | place: Southern Ocean | collected 2014-10-08
CTTCAATCAGTTTATTGATCTTATCTTCCTTTCCATATAATCTCTCGCTCAACCCTTTATCATTGTAACCTTTGAGCATTTTTATTATCCCGTCAATTGTTACCGAAGAAAAGACACCGTCTTTCTGATATATTTCACGGGCTTTCAAAAGGGCTTCGGCAGATTCACAACATGAGACAGGCAGCTGAGGCAGCTTTTCCTGAATATCCGCATGCTCAGAAGAAAAGATATTCACATCCACATAGAGTTTATTAGCGAAATTTAACGCATCTTCCATCTCCAACCCATTTCGAGCTGCTACTGCCAACCCAGCTAACAAAAGGTAAATGTTAGCTGAACCATCAGGACAACGAAATTCGACTGTCTGGCTATTGGAACCACCCGAAATTGCCATTGCCCCCCGCTGATTAGCGTCTCTACACATATTGTCAACGTCTAACCATCCCAAGGGGACCCGAACTAATACAGAGCGGTTTCTATCCCCCCAACAAATATTCGTTGGCGCCTCCTGATGGGGAACCAATCTCAGATAAGAAGTAGGAACAGTATTACCAAAGGCAGTTAAGGAAGGTGCCAGCTTCAAATAGCCAGCTATAGCCTTTTTAGCAATATCACTCAATTTATTTTTTTCAATCATCATATTTTTCCCGCCCTTAACTAGCTTTGTATGAATATGCAAGCCGCTACCAGCGTGTCCAGCCATAATCTTAGGCGCAAAACTTAGCTTTACTCCATATTTGTAAGCAATCATCCGCAACACCCATTTGGCAATAATTATTTGGTCAGCTGCGTCTTCTAAAGATACTGGAAAAAATTCAATCTCATGCTGCTCCATCTCCATATTTCCTTTAGAAATATTACCTACCTCAGAATGCCCATACTTTATTTTTCCACCCGTCTGGGCAATCGCTCGCATAGCCTCGCATCTTAAATGCTCCCATTTAGAAAATGGACTTGACTCTTCGTAACCCTTCTGAGAAACAATTGGATAAAGAGACTGCTTATCATAAAAAATATAATATTCAAGTTCACCCATTACCTCAAGGCTTAGCCCTGTTCTATTCTTCAATACCTCATCGGCCTTTCTAAGAATATTTTCCGGTGAACTTGATAGAGGCACTCCTTCATTTGTATAGTAAGAGCAAAGTATATCTACTGTAGGAATAACTGCAAAAGGATTAACATAGGCCGTTCTATAACGGGGGATTACATATAAATCGCTTGATGCCGAATCAATATAAGAAAGCAAGCTGGAACCGTCCACTCTTTCCCCTCTTGAGAGCAGTCCGTCCAATTGCGCCTTGCTGGTAATTACAAAATTGAGGGTCTTTAAGCGGCCATCCCCTCCCAGATATCGAAAGTTGACCATCTCAATCTCATTTTCCTCTATAAACCTAATCAGGTCTTCTTTGGTAAAATCATTTTTGGACTTTGCCAAATATCGTACTATTTTGTTAGGATTCATTGCTATATCTGTATCTTTCATTATTTACTTCGTCCCTTTCCTCGTTGTGCTGTTGAATAATCTTTGCAGTTTCTTTATTATTTTCCTCAATAATTTTTCCCTCTACCCGGGCAACGAACTTTATTAGCAGATATTCTTTTGCTCTATTTGCGAAAATCCTCCTAAAAATCGTTATCCTATCCAATCTACATAAATCAATCTTTTCTATCTTTAGCCCTTCTCTTGCCTATTTTACTATTATTTTCAAAACTATCAGGTAACCATGCTTTAGTTAAAGTAAATAAATGTCTTTAAATTATACCCCTAAAAATTAATATGCTCAAGATAAATCTTAAGAATATTAATTTAACTTTAGTCTCTTACATAACCCTAAGTCTGATAAACATTTTTTCCAATATTGTATTTAAAAAAAATTGAGTCAATATTATAAGATCAGGAGCAATTCCTGGTATTTTGCCATTGGCCATAATTCATCGGCAACAAGCTCCTCAGCAGCATCTACAGCAGCGCGCAATTTATTCAGCGCCGTGACCCCTTTAAACGCGTAAGCTTTGGCCTTCTTCATTTCTGTTGCTTGTTTTCCACAAGCGGCTACTTCATTCTCAAGAACACCAATCCCGGATTGAATACCGGCATAAACTTTATTTATTGTTTTTAAATCAGCAGCAATCGAACCTGCTTTTATACCCGCTGATTTAACTGCCGTATTAGCCCCGCCCAGCAATGAAATATGTCTCAAAACTGCTGGAAGCACAAGGGTTTTTGCCATATTTATAGCTGTTTTAAATTCAATGTTTTTTGTTTTATTATAAGCTTCAAGTTTTATTTCAACCTTTGAATGCAGTTCTCTTTCGCTTAGAACCCCCAAATCCTCATACAGTTTCGCTACGTCTTTTTCTAAAAACAGTTCCAGGGCAGCTGGCGTATTCTTAGTATTTGGCAATCCGCGTTTAGCTGCTTCTCTATGCCATTTATCATCATAATTATTACCTTCAAAACGCACTCTTCTGGTTTCCTTAAGCACCTTTTCTAAAACCCCAAAAACCCTACTCTTTATATCAGATTTGTTCTTGCTATCCTGTATTCTATCAGCAATCTGATTGTATCCATAAGCAATGATCATATTCAAAACAGTCGCTGCCTCAGCACAATTATGAGATGAACCAACCGCTCTAAACTCAAATTTGTTGCCTGTAAAAGCAAGCGGCGATGTTCTATTCCTGTCAGATGTATCCTTGGCAACTTTAGGAAGATCTTTTAATCCAAGATATATTTCAGATATTTTTTTATCCGTAATTTTCCCAAGACCCTCGATCTCATTCATTAAAGCTTCAAGGTATTCCCCCAGATATATTGATATTATCGCTGGCGGAGCTTCATTTGCTCCCAATCTATGGTCATTACCGGCATCAGCAACAGACCCCCTGAGCAATCCGCCGAATTTATTTACACCAATCATCACCGCCCCCAGAGACAGCAGGAAAATAATATTATTATGAGGTGTTCCTGATGGATCAAAATAGTTAGCACCTGTATCGTCTCCTATGGATAGATTAAAATGTTTTCCAGAGCCATTAACTCCTCCCAGCGGTTTTTCATGCAAAACAGCCACCATATCATGATTATCCGCAACTTTCTTAAGGATATCCATAAGCTGCAGGTTATGATCAATAGAAAGATTAACCTCTTCATAAAGAGGCGCAATTTCAAACTGATTGGGTGAAACTTCATTATGGCGGGTTTTAGCCGGTATCCCTCTTCTGTATAATTCCTTGTCAAAGTTCTCCATGAACTCGATTACATTAGCCTTGATCGCGCCAAAATAATGATCTTCCATCTGCTGGCCTTTAGCCGGAGTTGCCCCAAAAAGTGTACGGCCGCAAATAATCATATCCGGACGAGTTGCATATAGCTCCTTAGCAAACAAAAAATATTCCTGTTCCGGCCCGCCGAAAACTTTTATCTTTGACACCTTTTTATTACCTAAAAGTCTCTGTAGTCTAAGCGCGGCATCGTTAACCGCCTTAAGGGAACGCAGAAGCGGAGTTTTAATATCCAGAACATCCCCTGTCCAGGACAAAAACACAGAAGGTATTACCAGTGTTTTGGTCTCACCTGTTTCAAGTAAAAATGCCGGTGATGTCGGATCCCATGCTGTATAGCCGCGTGCCTCAAAGGTTGAGCGCATTCCGCCTGATGGAAAAGAAGATGCATCAGGCTCTGACTGTATAAGCTGCCTGGCTGATAGACGTTCGACAATCTCTCCGTTCTTATCATAGGAAATAAATGCATCATGCTTTTCCGCGGTTCCTCCGCGCTGCGGCTGAAACCAGTGCGTAAAGTGAGTTGCACCGTTTTCAACCGCCCATTCTTTCATAGCATGAGCAATATCTCCGGCAATACTCTGATCCAAAGGCTCTCCGGAATTGATTGTTGCCAGCAGCTTATTGTAAACCCCCTTGCTCAGCTTTTCATTCATAACTTTTCTATTAAATGTCAATTCTCCAAAAAACTTACTTACATTTTCCATTATTAGACGCCTCCTTTAATATTTGCATGAAATTTCACGATTATAGTATCGCTTATATTTTACCAGAAAAAGATACTTATAAAAACAAAAACCCTTAAAAAGCATATTTAATTGCTTCTTTGAGAGCTCCTTTGCCTCATTTAATACCTCTTTGTATATTTTCTAATCGTTCAGAAAAACAAAAAACCCAGGCACTTTCCTAGGCAGCATTGCCTTGATCACTTCATTGTTACTAGAAATCTACCACAAAAAAATAATCTGTCAAGACCTTCTAGAAAATTTATTTGTATCGTGTATTGAGTATTAATTAGAAACCGTTCACTCCTCTTTTACCATTGCCTTTTTAGGCGATACTGGCATCGCAACCGCCACCTTTTTACTTATTATTAAATCTGCCCTCTTATGCGCTTGCCCAAAAGAACAACATCCCGCAATGCTTCAATATTCTTTGCCTTCATCCACCTGCTCTGAAAATTACTATCCTGCACAATCTGAGCAATTGCCGCAAGCGCCCGCAGATGAAAATTGCGCTCATCCTTTGTTCCCACAAGCACAAAAATAGTATTTATTTTCGGCTGGTCTTTGAAAAAAACAATCCCATTTAAAGAGCGTATAAGCAGAATATCAAAATGTTTATTTCCTTCAATAATAATATGCGGTATTGCAAGCCCCGGAGCAATAACAGTTGTACTTTCTTCCTCTCTGGCCATAAGTAATTTAAAAAGAACATCAGGCTTAATCTCCAGGTTTTTAGACATAACATTGGATATGAACTTAAAAAATTCCTCCATACCCATTTCTTCCTCTATATCAAGCACATGGCTTTTTTCCATAATATCATCAAAACGATCTTTGGAAATATCATCTCTTTCTCTGATTATTTCTTTAAGCTCTGTCTCAAGATTTCGACCGGTGAATTCCTCTGCAGTAATTCTCTCTATCAGATGCAGTAGGGCAAATTCCCGGTTTACACGTATGCGTCCGTAAAACCAGTAAACAAATATTCCGCCGATAATAAGCACAAGGCTTATCAAAAGCGGCTGCTTACCCATATTAAAAAGCATCAAAACAAAACCGATTATACCGATAATCTGCAATCCAGGATATAAAGGAGCCTTAAACTGCGGCTGATAGTTCTGTACCCGGCTTTCTCTTAGGATAATTACGGAAAAACACGAAAACATAAATGTCATAATCAATAATGCTGAGGCAACCTTTACCAGAAGATTAAGCCTTAGAAATAAAGCAAAAAGCATAAACAGGCCTGTGATTAAAATAGAAACATGAGGAGTTTTAAATTTCTGGTTTATATTCATCAGTGCCTTAGGAAGCAATCCGTCTCGGCTTAGAGCCAGAGGATATCTTGAGGCAGACATTATGCCTGCATTTGCCGTAGAAATAAAAGCAAGGATCGCGGCAATACTTAAAGCAATTTTCCCCTTACTTCCCAGAAAAGCCCCGGCACCGTCACTGATCGGCGTTAGAGAATTATCCAGCTGAGACGCGCCCAAAACTCCTGTTGTAACCAATACAACCAGCATATATAGTATCCCTACAACAAGCAAAGAAAGGATCATGGCCAGAGGCACTGTGCGCGCCGGATTCTTTACCTCCTCAGCAATGCTCGCAACTTTAAGCAAACCGCCGTATGAAACAAAGACAAATCCAGCGGTAGAAAAAATCGAGCCTATTCCATTTGGCGCAAAGGGAGTAAAATTATTCACATTCATCAAAGGCAGTCCACGCACTACATAAAATATTAATATTACAAAAAGCCCGGACACCATGATTACCTGCAACTTGCCTGCCTCTTTTATGCCTACAATATTAATGATCACAAAAACAATACATAATATGATTGCAATTAGACTTATGTTAATATTGATCATAAGCGCTGCAAATGCGGACATACCGATAAGAGCAAAGGCACTTTTTAATGAAATGGCAAACCAGGTCAGTATCCCGTCTACCGTCCCCACTCCCGGACCAAGGCTGCGAGTAACATAGAAATAGGTACCCCCGGCCTTAGGCATCGCTGAAACAAGTTCAGCCTGAGAAAGCATGCCGGTTATAGCCAGCAATCCGGCGAACATATAGGAAACAACAACTGCGGGTCCGGCAATAGCATGTGCAATCCCGGGCAAAACAAATAAACCTGAGCTAATCATTGCACCTGATGCAATGCAAAACACATCAAGCAGATTTAGCTCTCTTTTTAATTTCATATCTTCCCTTACTTGTTAATATTACTCAATATATAATATATAAAAACAAAAGATAAAACAAGGAAAAATATAGTACTATTTGTTGGAAATTTCTGCGCTCAGAGAGGCGTGGAAACTATTTTTGCGGATTGAAATGTTGGTTTTTCAGGATGGTTAAAAATCAATATTTCCCTCGCAGTTTTACATGGATGTAAAACGAGAATGAGTAAAAATAGTTTTCATGGCCTAGTTTTGGGCGTATTTATAAGGTAGGGGCGATGCCCCATCATAGCAGGACAAGCTGCCCCTATTCTTTATATTCGCTAAAACCCTATTATCTTTTATTCCTCTTACCTGCTCGCTTCTTCTGGAATCTCTTTTTTTCCTTCTTGCTTACCTTCCCATCATCATTCTTGTCCATCTTTTCTTTTCTGAACTCTTTCTTCTCTACTTTATCAACAACTCCATCATCATTAGCATCCATTCGCTCTAATCGATCTTCTTTTATGCCTTCTTTCAACTCACCCATAAACTCTTTCTTTTCTTGTCTCTCTCCTTGTCTGTATTCTTTAGCTTCATCTCTGTATTCTTGCATGGCATCCTCAAGCTCTTGACCAGTCAATCCTTGAGCTTTATATTCTTTTTCTGCCGCTTTCTTGCGCGCATTATAATCCTCACGCCATTGCTTGTCTTCTGCCCTATTCTCCTGAAAATATTCTTTTTTTTCTTCTTTCCAATTTGTTTTTTCTTCAGTAGCAACTTCTTCCTGCGCATATGCCAATATACTTGCGCAGAACAAAACACCTACAATTAATAAAATACTAGCTTTCATTTCCTACCTCCTTTCAATCTGATTATTATCCTCATCTTATCGCCTCTACATCAAACATGCAAAAGATACCTAAAAGTTTTACTTGTGACCTGATGACCTTGCAACAGATATCTGGTAACTACTTCTCAAAATGCTTCTTTATATAATCGCCTAAAAGCCTCGTAGCCTCATCCTTACACTGGCCGCAAACAGTACCCAGCTTTGTATGCTCCTGCAACTCAAGATAAGTACGTACTCCCTCCAGTGCCGCGTCCTCTATTTCATGGTCAGTAACATTCATGCACTGGCAGATTATTTTGGCTTTATCTTCTTTTATTTTATCATGCATATTATTGCGGGCATAATAATCGTTTATAGCCGCACGCAGCGCTTTATCTCCCAATACAGAACAATGTATCTTATTCTCAGGAAGCCCTCCCAGCTTTATGGCAATATCTTTTGGAGATATATTAAAAGCCTCTTCAAGCTTTATTCCTTTGACCGCCTCAGATAAAATAGAGGTACTAGCAATAGCACTTGCACACCCATAAGTTTTCCAGCGGCAATCGCTTAAAATCCCCTTTTCCTTATCAACCTTGATGACAAACATCATCTCATCCCCGCATTTGACATTGCCAACAGTTCCCCTGCCATCTTCAACAAAATCCTCTTTATCATCAAGAATATTTTTCGGGTTCATGAAATGTTCTTTAACTATATCAGAATATACCCAGTCACTCATAATACTCTCCCATCTAATAAATCGATAGCTTATAGCCTATGGCTAATGGTCAAACATATACTATTTAACTTTAAAGATTTAATCTTTTTTGGTATTTTCTATAAGCTATCAGCCATGAGCAAAGCGCTTTGCGCTTTTAACTTTTAGCTTTTCACTTTTTACTTTATATATACTGTAGACATTGCTCTTAATTTTTTAATTATAGCTGTTGTTTTCTCAATTACATAATCTATTTCTTCTGCTGTTGTACTGCGGCCTAAGCTAAAGCGGATAGAGCCATGCGCCAGTTCAGGCGTTGCGCCTATAGCCAATATCACATGCGATGGGTCAAGTGACCCGGAAGAGCATGCAGATCCGGTTGAAACAGCAATACCTTCAAGATCAAGATAAAGCAATATTGACTCACCTTCAACTCCGCTAAATGATATATTCAAAGTACTCACCAGACAGTCATTAGGATGTCCATTAACCTTAATATCAGCAATATTCTTAATAAGCCCGTCTTTTAGTCTTGTTTTTAATCCTAAAAGCCTTTTGTTCTCATCCGCCATTTCCAGCTTTCTCATTTCAATTGCCTTGGCCATGCCGACAATCCCTAATGTATTTTCTGTGCCCGCGCGCCTTCCCTGTTCCTGATGACCGCCTCGAATAAACGGACAAAAGGGTACTCCTTTTTTAACATATAAAGCACCCACACCTTTAGGTCCATATATTTTATGTGCTGAAAAAGAAAGAAAATCCACCTCCAGCTTTTTAACATCAACCGAAATTTTCCCTATTGACTGAACAGCATCGGTATGGAATAAAACACCATTATCATGCACTAATTTAACAATTTCAGGTATATCCTGAATTGTCCCAATTTCATTATTAGCACTCATAATAGAAACCAATATTGGATGGTTAGAAAGTTTAGCCTTTAATTGTTCCATGTTTATCTTTCCCCGGCTATCAACTTCTAAATAATCTATTTTCATGCCTCTTTCTTCAAGACATTTAGAGGATTCCAATATGCAAGGATGTTCTATCCTTGAAGTTAGAAGACCTTTTCCGTGTTTGTAGGCTATCGAGCATTCCAAAGAAGAACAACAAGCCGTGAGGTTAAGCACTGTATTATTAGCCTCAGAACCGCTACCGACAAAGATAATTTCTTCAGGAGAAGCATTTATAAATTCGGCAATAGAGGTCCTTGAGACCTCCATCATTTGTTTAGCATCGCGGCCGAAATTATGTATGCTAGATGGGTTGCCGAATATTTCCATCATCTGGGTCATTGCTTTTTTAACTTCAGGATGCAAAGGCGTTGTAGCATTGTGATCTAAATACACTCGTTTTTTTAACATTTTCAATCTCCTAAATGAACACGTAACTTATGGAATATCGTGAACATAAATTGCTATGCGCCCGCCAAATTCAATATGGCGAGGTCTCGCCACTGTTCTTCAATTGCGTAAAATTATCCCGTCAATCCGGCCGTTTTTCAGCATTGACGCCCTTTGGCAGGATAAATCCCACCCTTAAAGCATAATTCAATTTTACAGTTATCCCCTTAAAAACCATACTATTTTCAAGCTTTTATTATACATTGAAACATGTTTTAGGTAAATGAGTTTTGTCTTTTATAGGTATTATCAAAATGATATTCCCATTATATAAAATTAAAGTCACTATATTCTTCTTTCAATCAGAAATATTCCGTTTAAAGCGAACAGATTAGGTAAAATTTTAATTATTTTATCATCTTTGAGAAAAAGCCGGTCAATAATTTCTACTTTTTCTTCTTTGCAAAAAACAATAAAATCAGTCAAGCTCAAAAAATGCAAATTTGGCGTCTGATACCATTTATAAGGCAGCGCTTCTGTCACAGGAGTTCTGCCTAAAAAGAACAACTGTAATCTTGATTTATAATAAGTAAAATTGGGAAATCCAACAATAACCTTCTTACCCACCCTTAAAGCATTCAGTAGTACTTGTTCTAAGTAAATTACCTGCTGAAGACTTTGATTTAAGATCACATAGTCAAAAGCCTTGTCTTTATATTCAGCAAGCTCAGTATCGATATCTCCATGCAAAACATTTAGTCCTTTTTCAACGCATTTATAAATTTCCTTTTCATTTATCTCTATGCCTTGGCCTCTGACATGCTTTTCTTTAGATAATAGATGCAAAAGCTCCCCGTCACCGCAGCCTAAGTCCAAAACAGAACTCTTTGGCGCAACCAAATCACAAATAACCTTATAATCCAATCTTTGACGTATTTTATTTTCTGTTTTCATAAACACCCTTTAAAAAATGCGAAATAAGCCTGCTTTGCTCTCTTACTTCAAGTAAAAAAGCATCATGCCCATAAGTAGATTTAATTTCACACGACGTAACATCAATATTATTATGTTTTAAAGTCCTAATAATATTCTTTGATTGATAAACAGGATACAGCCAATCTGAAGCAAAAGCAATAACCAGGAATTTTATATTCATCATACGATCTCCCGGAAAAATATTTACCTCAGATAGATCAAAATAATCCATGGCCCTGGTAATATAAAGGTATGAATTAGCATCAAATCTTTTCACAAAGCTGTCTCCCCGATAGCGCAGATACCCTTCAACTTCAAAGTCTGAGGCAAAGCTGAAGCTATATTCAGCATCCTTTAACCTTCTGGAAAATTTCTTTTCCATGGACTCATCACTCATATAAGTAATATGACCTATCATCCGGGCGATAGCCAATCCGCGCTCCGGCTGTGTATGCTCATAATAATCTCCCTTTTTCCAATCAGAATCAGCCATAACCGCCTGCCGGCCGACTTCATCAAAGGCTATCTGCTGTGGCGAATGTTTTAGAGTTGTTGCAATCGGAATAGCTGATGCAACCATCTCAGAATAAGATGCAACCCACTGCAATACCTGCATGCCGCCCATTGAACCGCCACAAACACTCAATAGCTTTTTTATACCCAGGCTTTCTATAAGACTTTTCTCTACCCTGACCATATCCGCAATAGTTATTAACGGAAACTCAAGGCCGTATGGTCTATCTGTTTTTGGGTTGATAGACGCCGGGCCTGTACTCCCGGCACATCCTCCGATGACATTAGAACATATAACAAAATATTTTACAGTGTCAATAGCTTTAGCAGGTCCGATCATATCATCCCACCAGCCAGGCCTTTTCTCCCCGGCATAATATCCCGCCGCATGCGCGTCACCAGAAAAAGCATGCGTAATCAAAATAGCATTGCTCTTATCAGCATTAAGACTGCCGTATGTTTCATAGGCAACCTTAATCGACCCAAGCTTCTGGCCGGAATCAAGCCCAAGCGCATCCGCACCTTGCGCAAAAGTATAATATTTTAGTTTAACTATACCTACGCTATTATCTTTAGCCATTTGATCTCCATTTTATCTCGTTTTTTTTAATCAGCACTAACATTCACATTTTTCCTTTTTACTTTTTACTTTTTACTTAAAGTTACATCATGCCCGCATCAAACAACCATGTTGATAAGTATCTTTCTCCTGAATCACATTGTATAACTACAATTGTTTTGCCTCGAGATTCAGGCCTTTTAGCCACTTCTATTGCTGCCCACATTAATGCTCCGCTGGAAATACCTACTAAGATACCCTCTTCCAGGGCTAATCTACGGGCAAACAACCCAGCATCAACATGTCTTACGGCAATTATCTCATCAATAATCTCTCTGTTGAGAATCTCAGGAATAAACCCAGCACCTATCCCCTGGATTTTATGAGAACCTGGACTCTGCCCGGATAAAACAGCAGAATCGATTGGTTCAATGGCAATGATCTTAATTTCCGGATTTTTTTCTTTTAATACCTCTCCTACTCCGGTTACTGTTCCACCTGTTCCTACCCCGGCAATAAAAATATCGACTTTGCCTTCTGTATCTCGCCATATTTCTTCAGCCGTATTCTCCCGATGCACCTGTGGATTAGCAGGATTATTAAACTGTTGCGGCATAAAACTATTTTGCATATCCTTAGCCAATTCTTCTGCTTTATCAATTGCTCCCTTCATACCTTTTTCCCCAGGAGTTAAAACAACTTCAGCGCCAAGAGCATTAAGCAACATCCTTCTTTCCAAGCTCATTGAATCAGGCATAGTCAATATCAAGCTATATCCTTTGGCCGCAGCCACAAATGCAAGCCCTACTCCAGTATTACCGCTTGTCGGTTCAATAATAACAGAATCTTTGTTTAATTTACCGTCTTTTTCCGCGGTCTCAATCATTGCAACAGCAATTCTGTCTTTTACGCTAGCCAGGGGATTAAAAAATTCAAGTTTTGCCAGAACATTGACATCCATTCCAGCAGTCAACTTATTTATTCTTACCAGAGGTGTGTTCCCTACGGTTTTAGTAATATCATCATATATTCTTGACATGATCTTCACCTTCTCTTTATTTACTTAGTCTTTTTAAGCGCCTGTTCAATATCCGCGATAATGTCATCAATATGCTCAATGCCAATTGAAAGACGTATATAATCCGGTGTTACCCCTGCTGCTGCCTGCTCAATATCAGATAATTGCTGATGCGTTGTGCTTGCTGGATGGATAGCCAGAGTTTTTGCATCTCCTATATTAGCAAGATGCGAAATTAGCTCAAGTGAATTAATAAATTTCTTGCCAGCCTGGGCTCCTCCCTTAATCCCAAACCCAATAATAGCACCCGCTCCTTTTGATAAATATTTATCTGCCTTGTTTTTTTCCGGGCTGGAATCAAGGCCTGGATAATTAACCCAGGAAACATTTGCATGCCCTTTCAAATACTTTGCTACCTTAAGCGCATTTTGTGTATGCGCCGGCATTCTCAGGTGCAGGGTTTCAAGACCTTGTAAAAACAAAAAAGCATTAAACGGCGACATCGCCGGCCCCATATCCCGCAATAATGTTACCCTTGCTTTAATAATATAGGCAATATTCCCCATCGGCTTTAGCGCTTCTACAAAGTTCATGCCATGATAGCTCAAATCAGGCTCGGAGATCAAGGAGAATTTTCCGTTAGTCCAGTCAAACTTACCTGAATCAACTATTAGTCCGCCGATCGACGTCCCATGTCCGCCAATAAACTTTGTCGCAGAATACACAATAATATCCACCCCATGCTCAAAAGGCCTAAGCAGATAAGGTGAAACTGTATTATCAAGCACAAACGGAATGCCATTGTCATGCGCAATTTCGGATAATGTTTCAAGATCAGTAACATTTAGTTTCGGATTACCAATGGATTCAGCATAAATCGCCTTTGTCTTAGGCGTAATTGCTTTTTTAAAACCATCAATATCACCTGATTTAACAAAATTAACCTTTATGCCAAGGCGTTTAAAGGTGTAATAAAAAAGCGTATATGTTCCTCCATACAAGTTATCAGCAGTTACTATCTCATCTCCAGCCTGGGCAATATTAAGCAGGGCAAGTGTGATTGCTGCCTGACCACTAGCTGTTGCCAAAGCGCCTACCCCTCCTTCAAGTGCAGCGATTCTTTTCTCCAGAACATCGGTTGTTGGATTCATCAGCCTTGTGTAAATATTTCCGAATTCTTTTAAAGCAAATAAATTAGCCGCATGATCAGTGTCTTTAAAAGCAAAGGATGTTGTTTGATAGATAGGTACAGCTCGCGCGCCTGTGCTTGAATCTGCTTCCTGTCCGCCATGCAAAGCAAGCGTTTCAACTTTCAACTTACTATCTAATTTCGACATTTTAATTCTCCTTTATTTAAATCGTTTTAATTTTTAATCTAAATACTGTAAACAATATTTTTAGAATTTTTATTTTTACACCTCTCTACTAAATCAGCAAGTGTATATTCTTCCAGAACCTGGATCATTTTTTGACCCATCTCCTCCCATAGAGATCTCGTCACGCACTCTGCAGTACGGACACAAGCCTCTGGATTTTTTACACAGCCCACAAGCCCTATTCCCCCTTCAAGGGCCTCAACAACCTCTCTCATCCTGATCTGCGCAGGATGCCTTGCTAAAACATAGCCGCCGCGAGCTCCGCGAAACGAATTCACCAAACCTGAATTTTTCAAAGAAATAACAATCTGGCTCAGATATTTTTCCGAAATATTCTCTGCCATTGCTATATCTTTAAGCAGAAGCGGGCCTTGATCATAATGCAGGCCCAACTCCAGCATCAATCTTGTTCCATATCTTGCCTTTGTCGAAATTCTCATTTAATTCTCCATTCACTACTATTTCTATAGTCTTACTAGTAATTATAATAAAAAAAAATACTTTGTCAACTTTTTATTACAATTGAAATCAAAGGGAGGGTACCCTATTCATACCCTCCCTTTAAAACTAGCTTTAAGCAGACTTAATCACTTCATCCCCTAATATAGCCCTGAGATCCTCTTCCGGATTTCCCACTGGAGCTATATTAAATTTTTCAATTAATACCTTGAGTACGTTTTGACTTACAAATGCCGGCAGGCTCGGCCCGAGCTTTATCTTCTGTATCCCAAGAGATAAAAGACTTAGTAATATACACACAGCTTTTTGCTCATACCATGACAATATGAACGAAAGCGGCAGATCATTAACCGAGCAGTCAAAGGCCTTAGCCAGAGCAGATGCTATCTGAATCGCAGAATAAGCATCATTGCACTGTCCGCAATCAAGAAGCCTTGGTATCCCCCCGATATCACCGAATTCAAGCGTATTAAATCGAAACTTACCGCAGGCAAGCGTCAGGATAACACAATCAGCAGGCACCTTTTGTGCAAATTCCGTATAATAGTTACGCCCCGGTTTTGCCCCGTCGCATCCGCCGATCAAAAAGAAATGCCTGATCTGCTTAGCTTTAACCGCTTCAATTACTTTGTCGGCAACACCTAATACTGCATTATGCGCAAACCCGACCAGAATATCTTTACCCGGCCTATCTTCCACAAATCCACCCAATTCAAGGGCCTTATTGATTGCTTTAGAGAAGTCTTTTTTCCCGTCTTTTGCTTCAATATGCGCAACATCCGGCCAGCCTACCAACCCTGTAGTAAAAATTCTTCTTTTGTAAGATTCTTTCGGTTTTTGAATACAATTTGTTGTCATCAATATTACCGCGGGAATATTGTCAAACTCCTTCTGCTGGTTCTGCCAGGCGCTGCCAAAATGTCCGGCCAAATTTGCGTATTTCTTTAACCCCGGATAACCATGAGCCGGAAGCATTTCCCCGTGTGTATACACATTAACACCTCTTGCCTGTGTTTGTTCCAGAAGCTGTTCCAAGTCAAACAAATCATGTCCGGAAACTATTATTGCCGGCCCTTTTTTAATACCCAAAGAAACACTTGTCGGCACAGGATGCTGATAATGATCAGTATGCCCCTTATCCAGTATTTCCATACATTTAATATTTACCTGTCCGAGCTCCATATTAAGCGCAACCAGCTCATCCACACTTATATCATTACGCAAAATAGCATTAAGCGCTTTATGAAAAAAAGCATTAACCAACTCATTCGTTTCTCCTAATATATTAGCATGATCCGCATAGGAAGCCATACCCCGAAGCCCATAAAGAAGAAGCTCTTTAAGACTTTTAATGTCTTCATTATCCGAGAATGAATTAATACCCAGCTTTAACCCTTGTAAAAGCAACTCTTCCATGGTTGAGCCTGCCTTCCAAGTAGCTGCCGCTGCTAACTCCTGCTGAAAATCCTTATTATTTTTCTTTTTATAGGCATCCAAAAATAATGTCTTTATTTTTTCTTTAACAACCGTAGATGTATCAATAAGCGCTCTGATACGCTCTGGATCAAAATCAACATTTGTAACACAGGTAAACAGCCCTTCAATAACAAACAGATCGGTTTTTCTGTCTTTCACCCCCAGCTCTCTTGCTTTATCCGCATAAACAGAAATACCCATTAAGCTATAAGTTAATACATCCTGCAATATAGCAACCTCTTCATTTTTACCGCACACACCTACGATTGTACACCCAGTACCTCTGGCAGTTTGCTCACATTGTCTACAATACATGCTCATTTTATTTGCTCTCCTTTTTCGCTTATTCATTCATATTCTGAGTTATTAATAAACGCTTATATTGCTTAAATACTATCCAATAACAGCTGAACCTTATTATTAAATCATCCAGCTATTTTTTGTACTGCCTCAAAATTTCATTATGTTCTATTCTAAAATCATCTGTTTTTGGCATATTAAAATGTCTCCTCTCATTTTTTACTAGACAAGATCTCCAGTTAAGGAGATTGTATAATCTTTTACCACGATATTCTTTCCTGATTGTTTCAAAGCCTCTGCAACAACATGAACAGTACCTGTACAACACGGCACTTCCATATGGACAACAGTTATTGATTTAATATTGTTGTTTTTAAATATAGCCGTAAGTTTATCAACATATTCTTTATAGGCATTATCGAGTTTCGGACAAAAGATGATCAACTTTTTGTTTTTCAGGAATTTTTGATGAAAATTAGCATAGGAGAAAGATACACAGTCAGCTACAATAACCAGATCAGCATTATAAAAATACGGCGTTTGATGATTAAGCAGTTTCAGTTGTATAGGCCACTGAGTAAGTTCAGAGGGTGTGGAATTATTAGTCTCAGAAGTTGGAATATCTTTAGTCTCAAAATCCATGACCTTCATGCTGGGGCATCCACCGCCTTGTGCATAAACAGCTACATTCTCCTGTTTTTCCTTTGTTATTTCAATGTTTTTTTCTTTTAAGTATTCCCTAGCCTGTTTCAAAAATTCTCCTTGCCCATGAGATTCAAGATGCTCCAAATGAGCTTTTGTTACATTCTCTCCGCCTTTAATAACATTTTTCATCACCTTCTTCTCATCATATTCTCCGGCCTCTCTATCAATTATTGTAATCGCCCCCTCTGGGTAATGCCCTATACATGTCCCTAATCCGTCACAAAACAAATCACTGATCAGATGTGCTTTACCATCAATGATTTGCATCGCACCTTCCGGGCAATTGGGTATACATAAGCCGCAGCCATCGCATTTGTCTTGATTTATTTCTATTATCTTTCTTTTCATAAATTATTTTTTCTCCGCATCAACAAGATCCTGAATTTTTAACTGCCTGAACTCATTAATAATATTTTTTTCCATAACAAGTATTTTTTTTCTAAATATGCATTTAGGCCTATTCTCACATATCTGCCCCCGAAACATACACTCAATCAGCTGTATCTTTCCTTGAATAATATTTATAATAGCCCCTATACTAATCTTTTTTGCACTTACAATTAATTTTACTCCTCCACTAACCCCTTCTCTTGACTCAGCAATTTTTCCCTTTATCAATTTTAGCAAAATCCGCCTTAAAAAAATAAGGGGAATATTTTCCTTCTTGGATATTTCACTAGACGGCACAAATCTGCCTCTGTTCTTTGCAAGATATATTATTGCCCTAACCGCATAATCTGAATCCTTGGTGATTATCTTCATCCTTGTATCATCTCCTATCTAATACTAGTTTAGTATAAGTTTAAGACTTTGTCAAGCCCCCTTTAATAAAAAAATTTATTTATCGACACAGGAAGAACGGTTTCATGCAGTTAAACTATACCTTGGGCTCATATCCAGAATGGCGGATTGCCTCCAGCACCTCCTCAAGATCAGGCGTGCCGAAAATATTAACAACTTTTTTATCTATGTCAACCACAGCTCTGTTTATACCCTTAATATCATGCAGGGCACCTTCAATTGTCATCTTACAATGCTTACAATCAATATCAAGCACAAGTATTTCCATATCAGCCCTAACATCCAACTTGTAGGATTTACCGCTTAAGAATGTATTCAATATCAATCCAAGCAATATAATACCTGAAATTATCTTTATTCTTTGATCAAGCATTTTCCCTGCCCCGCTAAGCAGCAAAAACTTTCCACCCAGAGCAAACCAAACATAGTTGAACAACAGGCCCATTAAAACAGCAACTACTATAATATTAATAAGATAAAGATAAAAAGACTTTTTCCCCAGCTTTGAGAGGACAAAAGCCAATGTCACGGAATTGGTCGCAGGCCCGGCTATCAGGAAAACAAGCCCGGCCCCAGGAGAAAATCCTTTCATAATTAAAGACACAGCAACGGGAATTGAACCTGTTGAGCAAACATAGAGAGGTATCCCCATAAGTAATGCAACAATAAAATCAAAAGGGAAAAAGAAATATTTTTCAAAAACAGAAGGAGGTACAAATGCCGCGATTGCACCTGCAATCATAATTCCCAGTATAAGCGCTTTGCCGATATCCTGAGGCACCTCAACAAAAGAATATCTAAGAAATTCTCTCCATTGAAACGATACCTTGATCTTAGCATGATTATGGGGCTTATATTCTTTTTTCTTATTATTCTTTCCTTCAACAAAGTAATCCGCAATTCCCAAAGTAATTCCACAGGTCATTGCCGCGAGCGGCCTAAAAATTGCAAATAAAGGCCCCAGCAAGGAGTATGTAGCAAGAATAGAGTCCACACCCGTAGTCGGAGTGGCCACAAGAAAGGCCAGAATACTTGACTTATGCGCGAGAGTTTGCAACAGGGATAACCCCACAGCTACAGATAGGCAAAGGCACTCCCAGCAAAGTAGCTTTTATAACAGATTTTATCCCGCCAGCGCCCAAATGCCGGGAAACAATCTCTTTGCCTAAAAATATATGTAGTAACCCAGCTACCGTCATGCCAAAAAGCAGATACGGAGCCATCTCCAGCCATAAAGCAATGCATTCTTTAGTAAAATTATAAATTAGAGTCATATCTTAACCCCTCAGACAGAACTACACTTCTTTTTACAAATCAGGCTTTATCAATTCTTTTTATTGAGACGGCGCAAGATCAATAATTTCCTCCACGTTAATTTCAATAAGCTGTTCAGGATGAGGAAAAGACGCCTCAGGATGGTGAGACGAAGAACTACCGTTGTGCAGATTTCGGATCATCCTTTTTGATATTCTCTGAATAACCCTGTCCTCCCATTCAGCGATAATACTTCCGGCAATATCTTTTTTTTCAACAATTTTTGCCTGCCCTTGAAGAGCATAGCCCTCAAATTTATGTTCATCAACAAAAGTAACTGTAACCCTGGGATTGACTTTAAGATTATTGTAAGTACGTGCGCGATAAAGGTCTATAATAAATATTCTGCCGCTTTCCTCAATCCCCACGACTCCCTTTGCCGATGAATGGATAGCCCCATCTTCATTTATAGAAGACACAATAACAAAACCCTGTTTTGTCAAAAGATTTATTATATTCTGATTTAATTCTTTTGTATCTGCCACCTCAGGACTCATTTCCTCTATTTTTAATTATTTTACCAATAGTTATAGTGCTCAATTCTTTGGCAGTTTTTTCCTGAAGACTATCGAATCGTTTTTTAAAATAGCAACATCTACTCTCCGGACAATTTCGGCCTTTAACCACATGCTCGCATAAATGAAAAGGACCTTGAAAAATTTCCAACAGCCTAAGAACACTGATCTTACTTGGCAGAATATTAAGACAAAAACCTCCGCCTTTCCCCTTAAAGGATTTAAGTATACCTTTTTTGTTGAGTATCTGTAATATTTTTCGCAGAAATTAACGAGGCATATTGAGGTTTTCAGATAAGCCGCAGACTGTCACATTTTTATTCTTATTTACAGCAATGCTCTGCAATGCTCTGATAGCATAATCTGTATCTCTGTTTATCAGCTTCAATCTCCAGCTCCTTTTAACCGCATTTTGAATACCCGCAGCCGCGACATACATTACACCCTTCAACATGATGCAATGCGCCGCCGCAGTCAGGACAAACACCTACGATATTAGATATCTTCAGAGGTTTCTTTTTGAGCTCAGCTTTCATCTCAACAAAAACATCTTTGTTATCAATGGTTTTTTTCTCAGTTTTAGTAAGAGCCATTTTCTGTTCTAATGCCCTTGCCACAGCGTCTGAACAAGACAATATCCGTCCACCCTGACCCCAGGATGGAGAAGGACATCGAATCCCTCTTAACTGCTCTATTATCAATTTAACATCAACTTCGCTGCGTAAAGCAAGGCTTACAAGTCTTCCGATCGCCTCAAGCTGACTCATAGCACAGCCACCGGCTTTACCCATTTGCATAAAAACCTCAAAAGGACGTCCATTTTCATCTTCGTTTATGGTCACATATAGATTCCCACATCCGGTATTCTGTTTAGCAGTAGTCCCTACAACTACCTTGGGCCTTGGACGAGGTCCTATATTTACCGGCATAATTTTAATACCAGGAGTCTTATTCGATTCCAGATTTAGCACCTGTTCTTTTCGGCTGTTATTGCGATATATAGTAAGTCCTTTGCAACCCAGTTTATATGCCAGGTTATATGCTTCCTTTATATCCTCCACCTTAGCTGTCTCAGAGAAATTTATAGTTTTGGAAACCGCATTATCTGTATATTTCTGAAAAGCCGCCTGCATTTTAATATGCCAAATAGGAGATATATCATGGGAAGTAACAAATATTTTTTTAATATCAGCTGGGACATTTGCAATGTCTCTTAGCGTTCCCTTTTCCGCAAGCTCCTTTACAAGTTTATCAGAATAAAAACCCCGCTCCTTAGCAATCTGCTCAAGATAACTGTTAAACTCAGGAAGCTTTTCATTATCCATAACCTTACGGTAATACGCAAGAGCAAATAAAGGTTCAACACCGCTTGAGGCATCAGCGATAATACTCAGCGTTCCTGTCGGAGCAATTGTCGTAAGCGTAAGGTTTCTAAGCTTATCCTTTCCAGGCTTATTATAAATACTATCATCATAGGCAGGCGCTGCTCCCCGCTCTTTAGCCAGCCTCTGGGATTCTTTTGTGGCTTCCTCCAGAATAAATTTCATCACATCCTCAGCTGTCTGCAACCCCTTTTGTGAATCATAAGCAATTCCAAGCTGAATAAGCATATCTGCAAACCCCATGACGCCAAGTCCTATCTTACGATTTTCACGAGTTTTCTTTTTTATTTTTTCAAGAGGAAATTTATTCGTATCAATAACATTGTCCAGCAAATGCACGCCAAGGCGGACAACCCGACTCATCTTATCCCAATCAATCTTATTTTTTATTAACATATTAGCAAGATTAACTGACCCCAAATTACAACTCTCATACGGCAAAAGCGGCTGTTCACCACAAGGATTGGTGGACTCTATCTCACCCTGCAAAGGCGTTGGATTATCCTGATTCATACGGTCAAGAAAAACAATCCCCGGTTCACCATTTTTATATGCCATCTCTGTAATTTTATTAAAAACCTCCAAAGCCCTTATTTTATCTATTTTCTCTCCTGTGCAAGGATCAATTGTCCAATACTCCTCGTTATTTTCAACCTTCTCCATGAAATCTTCTGTAACACCTACAGAAATATTAAAATTTGAAATAACACTATCTTCTGCTTTACAACTTATAAACTCCATGATATCCGGATGATCAACCCGCAATATTCCCATATTTGCACCGCGCCGTGTCCCGCCTTGTTTAACTGCCTGAGTAGCAGCATCATAAACCTTCATGAAGGATATTGGACCGCTGGCAACTCCTCCCGTACTTTTTACCGCACTGTTTTTAGAGCGAATACGTGAAAAACTAAACCCCGTTCCACCACCGCTTTTATGTATTAATGCCGCGTCTTTTATAGTCTCAAAAATCGATTCCATTGAGTCTTCTATCGGAAGGACAAAACAAGCGGAAAGCTGTCCAAGCTCATTTCCGGCATTCATAAGCGTTGGAGAATTCGGCAGGAATTCCAAATTATGCATTATATTAAAAAAATCATTTGCTGTTTTATCTACATTCGCCTTTTTGTCGTAAATCTTATCTGCTTGTGCTAAAGTAAAAGATACTCTTTTGACCAGATCAGAAAAAGTTTCTATGGCATTACCATCATTATCTTTTCTTAAATAGCGTTTTTCTAAAACCTTTTTTGCGTTTTCCGTAATATTAATATCCTTATTCAATATAATGTCCATAGATGTTCCCCTTTCATGAGAGACTTTTAAAAAGAGTAAAAATGCAGGCAAAAAAAGACAGCTTAGAATCGTACCCGGGACACAGTACTACATCCTTCTTTAAAATGCGTAGCAGGACGCAGCATATATCTAGCAACCCACATAAATACCTCCTTTATTTACAATCTCCTCTTTTGTTAACACTACAACTGTTTCCAATTATAATGATGCTATTTTAGTGTCATTATGTCAAGTTCTAAATTTATGCATTGATAAATAGCGAAATGCAGACAGACAGGCCTTGGCGCCTTCCCCGCAGGCAATGATTATCTGCTTTTCTGGAATATTCGTAACATCCCCGGCGGAAAAAATACCGGGAACACTTGTTCTGTTATGAGCATCAACAACTATCTCTTTTTTCTGGTTTTGCGACAAAACTTCGGCAAACTCAGAATTAGGCATAAGCCCAATCTCAACAAAAATCCCCTCAACGCTCAAAACAGTTTGCTTGCCTTTGCTTCTTATTTCTATGTTTTTAACAAAAACATCGCCCTCTATTTTTACTACTTCTGCCCCGTAAACTATCTCAACATTAGCAACAGCCTTAACTTTTTCAATCATTACTGCATCTGCGTTTAAGTGCATATCACGGGTTATCAAATAAACTTGGGGAGAAATCTTCATTAACTGAAGAACAGCGTCAAGCGCGGAATTACCCCCGCCGATTACCGCAACATGTTTATCGGAGAATAAAGGCCCGTCGCATGTAGCGCAGTAAGTCAGCCCTTTATTTTTAAACTCAAGTTCTCCTTCAACATTCAGCTGACGCGATCTTTTACCTGTAGCCACAATGATACTGCGACTTTGATGCTCTTGTCTTTTAGTTACTACCTTTATAATATCGTCCTGCTTTTTAATTCTGATAACATTTTCCGGCATAAGCACCTCAACGGCGAATGATTTTATATGCTCCTGAAATTTCAATGCTAGTTCCGGACCGCTGATAAGCTGATAGCCAGTATAATTTTCCACATCACCGCTCCATGCCGCCTGTCCGCCTATATCTTGGGAAATAATAATAAAATCCATTTTCTTACGCGCAGCATAAACAGCCGCTGTCATACCGGAAGGGCCTGCACCAATGATAATAAGATCGTAGATTTTGAAACTCATTTGGGATTCCTTTAAGATTAGATATATATATGATAAACCTGTTCAGCCCTAAAATCAAGGGCTTTAAAAAAGTGGTTTTTACGCCCTCGGAGATTGACTTTTAAAGCACTTTTAGGTTCATTTTTGAAGTAGGGGCGATGTCTGCCCCTTGAACTTAGCCTTTGCCCCCTTTTTCTTTTCTCTCGACAAATGAACATAAAAATATTAAAATATATTTCAGTTGATTTTTAACGAAAAATTTTAATCATATAAGGAGGAATATATCATGGCGACATTACCTGATGAAGTAAGCAAAGCCTGGGAAAACCGAAAAGGACCGGTAATTTTTTCAACCACAGATCAAACCGGCACTCCAAACGCTATATACGCAACCTGTGTATCAAAATTCAACGAAGAAACTCTTGTTATCGCAGACAATTATTTCTCCAAAACAAAGGCCAACATATTGAAAAACAGCAAAGGTTCTATTCTTTTCATAACAGAAGACGACAAGTCATATCAGATCAAAGGGGCCATTGAATACCACACTCATGGAGAGGCTTTTGATGATATGAAAAAATGGAACCCCTCAAAACATCCGGGCCACGCCGCAGCAGTTTTAAAAGCAGAAGAGATCTACTCCGGCGCAAAAAAACTTTCATAAGAAAAAACCAAGGAACACCTATGCAGGTCTTAAAAGATATTTTTGACAAAAACAAAAAATGGGCACAAAAGATAAAAGAAGCTGATCCGGATTTTTTCAAAAAACTCTCCAAGCAACAAAATCCGCAATATTTATGGATCGGGTGTTCTGACAGCCGCGTGCCGGCAAATGAAATAATGGGTTTACTACCTGGAGAAATATTTGTACACCGGAATATCGCGAACTTAGTGATTCACACTGATCTTAACTGCCTGTCGGTTATCCAATACGCAGTGGAAGTATTAAAAGTAAAACATATAATTGTCTGCGGCCATTATGACTGCGGAGGCATAAAAGCCGCCTTTAACGCAAATGAGCATGGCCTGATTGATAACTGGCTGCGAAACATTAAAGATATACACCGTTTTTATGAGAGCAAGATTGATGCTCTTGATAAAAAAGAAGACAAGATAAACTTGTTATGTGAATTGAATGTCATTGAACAAGTAGCAAATATCTGCCACACAACAATTGTTCAAAGCGCGTGGAAATCAGGGCAGAAACTCACTGTGCATGGCTGGATTTACAGCATTGAAGACGGGATATTAAAAGATCTGAATGTCTGTATTACAAGCAAAAATGATATACCCAAAACGCATAAGATAAAATAGCATTCTGTATACATGCTCGAGACAACCCAATCAAACTTTACCAAAATGCATAGAAAATGAAGAAAATCAGGATTAAAAAAAAATCTTTAATAAAATTTTTATTTTCCACTTTTGTTATATATACATTTATCAGCTCTTTAGCATTTATTTACACATTCACAAAATACAGCACTATAGATATGACATCTATTGAGCCCAAAAAGTATATTGCAAATCCAACCCTGCTCATGGCCCGCCACTATACCGGTAAACATCAGTCCCTATTTACTAGAAAATACTATACAACTTACAATAATTTTGGTTCGCGTAACTTATTTGAAGTAGAAGATACAGAAGAAGATGAGCGCATAGTATTGTTGGGGGATTCTTACTTTAATGGAGCAGGATTGAATGACAATGAAACGATTTCTTATTTTTTAAATAAAATCGATAACAAAAATAAATACATCAATTTAGCATTAGTGGGTGCAAATATCAATGATTCTGTCGCTTACTATTTTGTAAAATGGGAAGGCATGGCTAATCCTAAGGCTATAGTCTTTCAGATCTTATGGGGAAATGATATCTGCGCCTCATCATTTATACAAGAAAAAGTCGAAAGAATTATAGCGAAAGATTATAAATACTTGCTTCCCCCTTTTTGCAATATTTTTACAAAGAAAATCCTTCTCCGCTATTATCTTTCTCAAATCTATGCAAAAATAAACCAAAATTTAACCGAAGATCGATTCTTAAAATATTTCATAAATCCTTTAAGTCGTCTTGCCCAAACAAAAAATAAAATAGTGATAATCACCTTTGGATTTGCAGAACACAACAGAAACTACGAAGAAAAATTAAAAAAATATTGCTCCCGTAACGATATATATTTTTACCGAATAGAAGATATTCTGGAAAATAAATATTTAATGAGCCGAATTTCAAAGAATGACCATCATCCAAATTCTGAATTCAACAAACAGCTGGCATTTAAAATAAGCAGCTTGCTAGAAGATGATGTTTTCAAACATTGATCCCTGCAGGCTCCAAGCATTAGCCTCTGGTTTATTATTTATGCTTCATACCTAACTTATTGAAAACAATTGCCAGCAGGCAAAATCCGGTTATGCCTGATTGGAACAAATTAATCCCGATAAAGGCAGCAATACCCAGCCACCATTTACTAACAAAAAAAGCCAGAATTAAAGAGGCGAGGATCATGATCCCTACCATTAATCGGATAGCTTTTTCTATTTTTAAATCTTGCATAACCTTTCTCTTTTTTTCAAAAACTATATTTTATCCTTGAATAAATATTTTTATTATATTCTGTCTGTCCGAATTCTGTATGCACATCTTCTCCCCAGGACAGATTTGCCCCAAGCGTAAGCTTCCACGCGTCATTAATATCATAGTCCATTGTCGGCCTTATATAGCCATCAAGGTCAGAGGGAGAAAAGAAAACAAAAAGGCCGATCATTACAGTCTGATTTTTATACAACTTTGTTATCCTCAGTGTATTCAAGTGACGATATTCATCCCATACATAATCAGCGCTCATAAGCGCGTTTTGATAATTAGCATAATCAAGCGTCTGCTCAAATAAATACTGCACACCAACACTCAGGTCATTTCCCAGATCTTTAGAAATCCCAAGCATAAACTTGATCATAGAGTTTTGGATCCGGCGGTTATCTCCATTATCATCCTGTCTTGAATTATAATACCCCATCTCAGCATTGACTATGCCTCCGAGACCTGGGCCGCGCAGACTCAGACCATAGGCATCAAGCCTGGGATAAAACAATATCCTGTTCATCTCATCAAGATAACCTCGGGGCGACTTCCAAAATCCTCTAAAAAAATAGGCTGCTGCCTCATAGCTGTCATAACTGCGGTAAAGCCGCAATGCGTATTCAGCATTTTCCGGATTTTGAGAAGGAACGGATAAAGTCCTCTGTGAATTAACCCCGGCAATACCCCCCTGAAATGAGTCAAAAAAAGACACTCTTTGTCCGTTAAACAGAGTATTGGGCTCGAATTCAGGAATAATTATAATATCCACATTACTGATTTCAGAATAAAGCGATGCCTTAACCCCATCACTTGGCTTTTTCAAATATTCATCATTACGTCCAATATAAAAAGACACATAATCTTTGGGAAAAAGATCATTAATAAACAAATAATCTCCTGTTCCCCAAGTAAAAACCTGCCTCCCTGCCCTTAAATCCAACCAGCTGACCGGAGCTAAAGACAAATTCAATAAACGCCATTGGGCATTGGTTCTTCCGTTAAAATATTCATCAACGGTAAAGTCGGCCTTAGCATCTATTGCCGTCCCCCAGTCTTCAAAAATAGAATTCCAGGATGGATAAAGTTTAGTTTTAAGCTGCAGTCTCTGTTCAAACAAATTAAATTCATCCCGTTTCGTACTGTCATATCCAAGTTTAATGCCAAAATCATTTTCAACAAACCCGTTTATACGCGGTCCGTTTTCCCCCAACTTAAAACCAGCATAAACAGGAGTCTGCGCAGTACATAAAATAGCAATCCCTATCAAGACACTCCAGGAGAAGACTCTGTCGAAAAATGTACAAATGTAAGGCATTCGCAAACAAGTGCGAAGGCGTACTTGCTGTACGCCGCACAAGTGAGTGAATGAATAACGCCACAGATGTGCGTTTTGCAACAGTGTCTTTAATCTAACCATTTTCTCGGCGGCCTCCTTAAGTAACGCTCCGTAAACACCCCATCATCAATACCCAGGTCATACTCTATATTTGAAAAATCTATTACGGTTTTTGAGTTCGTCAACAAATCTTTTGCCTGAGATTTTACTACTGTAGGATGCCCCTGTATATCTTTTACCTCTAAAGCCGTTATAACCTTATATAGTTTGCCTTTTTTATCATAGTACTCCGCCTTGACCGGCAGATAACTTTCTTTATTAATATAAATTTCAAAATAAGAAAATTCTACCTCATCTGCTTTCTTCGGAGTATTCTTTATCTTATACATATCCCCTTCGCTTGAAACAAGCTCATGAGTATCCAATGTCAGGCCTCTGCCTGAGATATCCTCATAAACAAAATTGCTTCCTACAAAACTTGACCGCTTATCACTTGCGGCAATTCTCCTTACAAGATCAAGCGCCGGCAAATACATCCATCGATCATCGTCTTTATCTATATACTTCCAAACCATGTACACCATATCTTGCACATCCACCGGTTTATTAAAATAAACATAATATTTCTGTTCCTTGCCGTCTTCAATATCAAAACGTAATATTGTAAACTCTCGAACCCTCTTTCTACCCTGATTATCTGTAATCGTCATCTTAACTTTTGCCCGTCCGTCATTACCTCCATAATAAGCAGTATTATTAGCCTTAGTTATTATCTCTTCAAGGGATTCCTCCGCAGATACTGTCCTCGTCAACCCAAGAAAAATAATCAAGCTAAAACAAATCAGCATTCCTAAAAAAATATTTTTTTTCATTTACTCCTCCTTTTTATTTTCTATGAAACAGCCTGGGTATTCCGAAGCTTTAGAACAAACACCAGCCATTATACCTACAACTACAATACTTGCTATCAACGTTATACTCCATGAGATGTTTGTATAGCCACGTAGTATATATATAAGAGCCACTGATACAGCAACAGCAATAACCTGACAATATTGACAATTGCAAAGCATCTTTACCCCTTCTTTTTTTAAGATAACCTCAGGCAGCATAATCATGAGTGCCGGCAGAATAAATAATGTGGCAATACTTGAAACAAACATGATCGTAAACATAAAAAAACCTACTGTTCGGTAAGGAATAAGCGGTGCCAGCAAAAGCGGCAGAAATCCAATAGCAATAACAAAAGCATTCCTGCTAATTGCCCGCGCAGGACCTTTAAACATCTTCTGCACAGTCTCTTGCAAGTTATTATTCTTTCCGTAAAGCACCCTTGCCCGTTCAATAAAATGGATAGCAAAATCTATAGACAGCCCTAAGGTCAACGCGGAAAGAACAACAACCGGCATATCATAATCCTTGCCTATAAATCCCAGTAAACTGTAAATAAAAACTATAGTCAAAGTCAAGGGGATCATTGAGATCAGTCCCCGCAAAGGAGAACGGAACAAGAAAGTCATCATAAAAAACACGATAATAAAACTGCCGATAAAATTCATAAGCATACCAAAAACCATCTTGTTCTGCCAAACCACATTTATAAAAGTCAGCCCGGCCCAGTTATAACTAAGCTCAAAAGGCGGCTTATTTGCCTTTATAAAATCATCTACCTGTTTAATAACCCTGCCCATATCCTTATTATCGCCGCTTTTAAGCTGAACCCAGATATTAATCTTTCCATAATCCGGAGTAGCCATATGCCAAAGATCATCCGGTTTATGAGAATTTTCATAAGATATAAGACATTGCGCAATAGCACGCTTTGTCTTAGGCATAACATTATTGGTTTTGTCTCCTCCCAGCAGCTCATAATAGACCTTCTTTACAATATCTGTCAGCGCTGTTGTTTTCCCTACATCGCCTTTCGCAAGAAGACTAGCCTGTAATTTTTCAACATACTTAAGCATTTTGGGTTCAAGAAAAACCTCAGCCTTTTTATCTTTAGCCTCCAGAACAAGATAAGCCATATACGTACCAGCAAAATGTTTATTTAATATCCTGTCCGCTATCCTGATTGGATGATTTTTTTTGAACCAGCGCACCGGATTATCGTTAACATTAATTTTAGAAATTCCGTAGAATGAGATTATTGCCAATAAAATACTGCTTATAATTATGCCTTTATACCTTTTCAGAACAAATCTATGTATATTTTCAAGAACCTTATTCATTAAACCCTGCTGCGTGACACCATCTTTATTTTCAATCTTGCAATTTTTAAATGATCTTTCTCTCATCAGCGCGATATAAGCCGGAATGAATGTTAAAGTCAGAAACCAGGCAATCATCACCCCAATAGAAACAAATACTCCAAATGTCTGCACCGGAGGAATAGGTGAAAAAGACAAGGAAAAAAATCCCACTGCTGTCGTCAATGAGGTATAAAGCATGGGCGTAAACAGTTCATTCATAACAGCGAAAATAGTGCTGCCCTTTTCTCCCGTAACCCTGTATTTATCCGAAAACTCGCTTAAAATATGGACAGAATTAAGTACGGCTATGGGCATTAAGAAAATAGGGATCATCGAACTCATGATATGCACAGGAAACCCCAGGCCTATCAATAGTCCCATTGTCATAACAACTGTTGAAATAGCAAGAAGCATGGGAGAGATTATTAAGGTAATACTCCGAAAGAAAAGAAACATAAGCAGAAAAATTATCAAACCAGCTAGGGGAGCGGACATGGCCATCTGTTTAAACATTTCAACCCCAAATGTATCCTCAGCCACCGGTAAACCCGTAATATAATACTTTTCTTCCCCCTTGAACTGTTTTACAATATTATAGATATTCTGCGAAACCCTGTAGCTTATATTTTTTCGCTCTATAGGCACATAAACACATAAGGCCTTTCCATCTTCTGACACCATCGTTCCGTTGAACATAGGATTATCCAGAGCCTCATCCCTAAGAAGAAAGGCTTCTTTTTGTGTGCTCAATGGCCCTTTCATTAGCCATTCAAAGACTACCGAACCGACCATTCCCTGGCGAATATTATCCTTTGTCGACGGAGCAATTATTTCCCGCGCAATCACACCATCAATACTCTTTATGGCTTCGGTAAGTTCATATATTTTATTTAATGTCTCAACATTAAAGACCCCGTTATCGTCATGCTCATTAACTATCCCAACAACAATAAAATCATAAATAGCAAATTCTTTTTTTACTTTGTGATGAAAAACCCTGGCAAATTCAGTTTCAGAAAGCATGTTTTCCGGGTCAGTATCGACTTTTATCTTCGAAAACTGGAACAAAGCAATACCAATTAGAAATATAGTAATCGCCATGATAGTCTTCGGACGGTTAAAAGAAAACTTAATTATATTCTTGAACATTCCTACCCCCCCCCTTAAAGGATTAGATGAATTTAAAAAAATGCACTGCTTTTAAACATACAAATATATATTTATATTAATGATTTGTTTTTAAAGTAAACATACCGCTTTAACATTAAAATATTGTTTATTATTATATTATTGCGCTTCTTATTGTCAATACAATATTATCTTGATCATACCGCGATTAAACAGCTATCAATCTTCGGCTGATCAAATCCAATAATAACAGTACCATCTATATCAATTACAGACACCCCCATCTGACCAGAAAGTTTAATCATTTCCTCTGCTTTAGTTTTATCGATGGAAACATCAATTGATTAATATGCTATGCCTTTTGAAGAAAAATACTTTTTAGCCATTGTACAGTAAAGACAAGTTGGCATTGAATAAATTTTCACCTCCATATATCACTCCTCTTCTAAAAGACATAAAACGAATATTAATTTGTTATTTTTTTTCTAAACTCTGTCAATACTATGACATGCCTTTTTTCTTCTCTTATAATACTATCCAGCAACTCTTTCTTATCATCTAACACATATTCCTTTAATGCTGTGTAGACAAGTATTGATTCTTTTTCTATCTGTAATCCAAAATCCAAAGCCTCCAGAGTACTCGCAAACAATTCCTCTGTTTTTCTCTTTATTAACTCAGGGGTGAATATATAAGTCACAGCTATTGCTTCTAAATAAGCATCATAATCTCCCACACCAAATTCTTTAATGAAATAATCTCCAGAGCTCTCAAGCATCTTTTTAAATCTGCTTTGATGGCCTATTTCCTGCTCTTTTAAAAACTTCCAAACAGACTTTATTTTTTTGTCCTCTGCCTTTTCTTCAAGCTTAGCGTAAAGCTACTCGCCATTTTCCTCTACCTTCAAAGCAATATCAAGAATTTCCTGCGGACTCCAATTATTATTCATCTTTGCTCCTTTATCCGGATATTAACTGTTTTATTTTACTGACCACACCCTTTAGGCCCTCAAGATCACTCTCATCCGGAACAAACTGCATATAAATCCCATCTTCTATAATCTGCATACCTGCCTCTTTTAATCCCTCTTCAAGCTCTTTAAATCCTATCTTTGCCCAGCCATATGAACCAAAGCTAAGCGCAAACCTGTTTTTAGGCTTTAATCCCTTTAAGTAAGTCAGGAATCCACCCATGCTCGGCAATATCTGATTATTAAGGATAGCACTTCCCAAAAGGACAACCTTTGATCTCATAACTTCTGTTATCGCATCTGAGAAATCCGATGTTTTTAAACTAAGCTTTACAACAGGAATACCTTCCCTGTCAAGCAAATCACCTAATTCAAAAGCAATCTTTTCCGTAGAATGCCACATAGTATCATAAATAATGACCGCTCTGTTATCAGACTCGTAGTTTGCCCATTTTTTGTAAAGTTGTAATATTTTTTTTATATTTTCTTGTTTTTTCCAAATCAGTCCGTGAGACGGACATATCATTTTAATATCCAGGGATTTTAAAGCCTCAAGCACCTTAAGAACCTGCGCTCCGTAAGGCATCACAATATTAGCATAATACTTTGCTGCTGCCTCAAAAACTATATCCGCTCCAACCTCATGGACATAACGCTCAGAGCTTGCATGATGCTGACCGAAAGCATCGTTAGGGAACAAGATCGAATCATCCGGCGAATAGGTTGCCATTGAATCAGGCCAATGCACCATGGGCATCAGAAAAAACTTCAATATCCTTCTGCCTATTTTTAGCTCATCGCCAGTATTGACAACTTTAAACTTCCAATCTTTCTTAAAATGCCTCTTTAGCCCCTTTTCCCCAGCCAGAGAACACACGACCTCTGCCTTAGGACAAAGCTCAAGCATCTTTTCAATGCATCCAGAATGGTCCATTTCAGTATGATTTGAGATTATATACTCTATCTTCGAGGGATCAATAACCGCTTTGATCCTAGAGGCCATCTCATCAAAACCATAATGCTTTACAGTATCTATCAATGTCGGCTTTTCATCAACAATAAGATAGGCATTATAAGTGGATCCAGTAGGAGTGGAATACCCGTGAAAATTACGCAGTTCCCAATCAATATCCCCAACCCAATAGATATCTTTTTTTATCTCTGTCATTTGAATTCCTCTTAAAAGTTTCTTTGGTTTATTTTACTTCCTTAAACTGATCTTTGCCTACCCCGCAATCAGGACAAACCCAGTCGTCCGCAAGCGCCTCAAAAGCCACATTATTATTCTCTGCCGGGTCATAAATATATCCGCAAACTATACATTCAAATTTTTTCATATTTCCTCCTTTAATTATTTTATCAAACCGCTTAACATGCTCACCAGCTTTTCCTTTGGGACCACCCCCACTGACTCTCCGCAAACCTGTCCCTTATTAAAAATCAAAACCGTGGGAATACTCATCACTCCATATCGAGTTGCTACATCAGGAGCATCATCAACATTCAATTTACAGATCTTTACTTTTCCATTATATTCATTAGCCATTTCATCTATAAGCGGTGTTAATATACGACAGGGACTGCACCATTGGGCCCAAAAATCTATAAGCACCGGAATGTCTGATTTAATAACTTCTTGTTCAAAATTTTCTGTACTTAGCGCTAAAGCCATTCTTTTGCTTCCTCCTTATTTTTAAGATTTTAGAACAAATTAATATCCTATTTTGCCAGCTCATATATTTTATCTTCTATTAATTCAGCATCTTTTTCTTCTTCAATCAGCAAATTTAAAAACATTTCACGCGCAACAAGCTGTTCCTAATCCAGGCGCTGATAAAGATCATGCGCCTGCCTATCCTTATGAGAATAGCCTTATTTATACAACTGTTATTTTTTTTGTGCTTTCCCACAAACCGTGTATATTACAATAACTGATTGCAATCAAGCTACCTGATTTTTCTGTTTTTATAGTCAAATTTACTGATGGCTGTGTATATATACCGCTTGTATTAGCTCCCTGCGCCGATGCCCCATGTGAAGCTAGCTCTGTACGCGCGATTTGATATGGAAATTTCTCTCCATCTGCCAGAAAATATACTGAAATCCAAGCGATATGATGCTCTGAAGTATTGGGATGCGCTATTTCTTTACCAACCGTTATATTAAAATCCAAAGCATCTCCCTTTTTGATATTATCTGCTGATTCTATTGCCGGCACATGCTTTTCTGTTTTCCAATCTGCACTTTGAACCAGATCTTTTGCAATGGTCATTTAATACCTCCTTTTGTTAGAACTTTTTGAACATTTCCTTTTTAACGCCGCAAATAGGGCAAAAATCCGGATATTCGTTTTCTGCTGTAAATCCGCAAACAGGACACACATAGAAATCTACTGAATCGATATCCTTATTCGCATCTACAGCAACTTTTGTTTTCTTATACATAGTCTCATGGATTTTTTCAGCCTCAAGCGCATAATGAGCTGACCTTGCTGCATTTTTTTCCCCCTGCTTTTCAGCCTCAGCCAAATAGGCAGGATACATTTCCTCTACCTCAAAATGTTCTCCGCTTATAGCCACCGGCAGATTATCCACACTTGTTCCAATGCCGCCAAAAACTTTTAGATGATTGCCAGCGTGAACTCGCTCTGCATAGGCTATGGCCCGGAAAAGCCTGGCCACATTCAGTTTACCTTCTTTTTCTGCTATATCAGCGAATATAAGATATTTCATATGCGCCTGCGATTCTCCAGAAAAAGCATTTTGCAAATTTTGTTTCGTCATTTCATGCATAATTTTCTCCCTTCAATGAGCATATCACTTAAGGAACAAAGTAACTTAAGCGATATATGCGAATTAACCCCGCCATGGCGGGGTTGATCCCCCCGCCTGTTTTGCCCTTGCAAAACAGGCAGATATTATCACTACATTCTAATAACCTATGAAATTTTCCGCCATTATCCAATTTTTATCACAGCCTGATTCAACACATAAGTCTTTCATGGCCTTGACCATAACCGGTGGACCGTAAATAAAAAATCGCCTTGCCGTTAAATCCTGCAACCGGCCGCTTAACAATTCGCCAGATATATGCCCATGCACGCATATATCATCTTTAGGCTCGCAATCAGTAACCGTATATACAACCTGCATATTTTCATTAAGCCTGTTCCAGGAATCAAGTTCCCGCCTAAAGGCAATCTCCTCCTTATTTCGATTCGAATAAAAAAGAATTATGTCTATACCCAGTTTTTTTTCCATAATATATTCCAGAATAGAAATAACCGGGGTAATGCCAATGCCTCCGATAAGAAATCCTATCTTTTTATAATCTTCTTTAAATATACAGTTTCCCATCGGCCCCTGCATTAAAAGACTATCTCCTAGCTTTAATCCTTTCAGTCTTGCCGAAAAAGAACTCTCGCTCAAGCGCTTTGTAACCTCAACATAGTCCTTCTCAGGTGAGACTGAAAAAGAAAGATATTTATTAAGATCTTTATTCTGCAGAGCTTTATCATCAAAAACAACTTTCACAAACTGCCCGGGCGCAAAAGTAATCTTTTCACTGGTTTTAAAACAAAAACTCTCCACGCTCGGAGTCCTTTTAATCCTTTGAATTAGTTCTGCGGAAAATGTATTCAACTCTCAGCTCTTCCTTTATTTTCACTATTAACAGCCCCAACCCGGCACTCACGGCAAATACCGTAAAAATATCCCTGAAGTTCCTGGATCACATGCCCGTCTACCTCGGATCTCTGCAGAGTCAGACAGAGAGGTATATCAACATCAAAAACTTTTTTGCATTTTTTACAATAGAAATGATGGTGAGCATCCATTCTGCTATCATAGCATGATTTATCAAAATTAATTCTTATCTCTCTCGCCAAATTTTTCTTACCGTAAAGCTCTAAAATAGTATAAATTGTAGCCAAAGAAATAGCCGGAAATTTATCTTTCATTTTCCTGTAAATCTCATCAACAGTCAAGTGCTTATTTGTATTGCACAATAGATCATAAACTCCCAGCCTTTGAGGAGTAATACGAATGCCTTTTTCTTTAAGTATTGCGATTTTATCTTTCATAGAAATATAATGTAATATATTGCTTAGGGCTTGTCAATAATTATTTTTATATAATAATCATTATTATAAGAAGAACTTCCATGTAGCTTGCCCCCTAGACATAACGATCTGAAAAAAAAGAAGTTATGTATTTAAGATTTTATTTCAATTTAAATAAATATTTATTTTGCTTGTTCATTGATATTCTCTTTAACGTATGGTATACTTTATTACTCATTTTTCATATCCTTTTCTCAGGGGATTAAAGGGCAAAATTAAACATTAAAAACGGGGACATATGAAATACAAAAAAAACACATACAAAAAACTGCTTCTAATTATACTAGTCAACTCTTTGATTTTTTCTCATTATTTTATTGGGCAAGTTTTGGCTGAGCAGGCCTCCGACACTTATATAAAAAAATACACTAGGATAGATAGTAATGACCTTCTTTCCCCCCAAAGCAATATTGAAAAGTTAAGGGCAGGCAGCTTTTTCGAAAAAAGCCTCACTTCTGAGTTTACCGGTTCAAGACTGTCAAATAAAAAGCCAAGAAAATTAGCTGATTTAAAACTGGCCAATAAAAACCTTTTTCCAATCCCGTTCCCATTCCCTTCCGCACAATTTGATCGAGGACAATCAACTCCGGAATGGCTTGAGTCATATATTATGTCAAGAGTACTTCTAGAGCTAAGTTTCAAGCACAACAACTTGATACCTTTAAAAGCAGCCTTAGAAATTGCCCCGGAAGTTTTCGAAAATTACGGGCTAAAAGCAAATATAAAAAAAATAATCAAGCTTATTAATGGATTACAAAAAAGAGCTTTAATCTCAAATGCTGACGGTCTTGATTTCAGCTATAACCACCAGCAGATTATTCAGATTAATGTTCCTTTAAGAACTTTGGCCGTCTGGTCTGATGCCTTTAATTTTATCCGCAGTGATATTAAAAACGCTCTTGCTTCTAGCCACTATGATTTCCTTACCATAATTGAGGAATATGCCCTCACTAGTGAATTGTGGCCTGCTCATCCAATTGAATCCCGGTATCCGGTACTAAGAGCCATTGCCAGTTTAACAGCAGAGGAACAAAAGAAACTCATAGCTATATTACTAAATAATGAACGGCTAAGAACCTATCCGCTCATAGATTCCACAATACTCATGCTGGACTTCGAGGAAGGAAAAAAAGAGTGGCTGCAAAAATATGCTCCTCAATTAGTAAATCGAAACCTTTATCTTATTGCCGCGGAAATATCATTACTTGCCGGCGGCTTAGGAAGAGTGATGCAGTATCACGGAACAAATATGCATAAACTCGGAGCCAATGTGCTTTATGTAGAACCGTATTATCCCCTAACCAGAGATAAAACTGGATCCGTACAGCCTTTGGACTACTCAGGCTTGGCTATACCCGTTAAAGATTTGAAAAAAATCGACTACGATTTTACCACAATAGTTCAAAATGGAAATATTTCTTTTGAAGTCTTTGTCGGGAAAAACACACTCGGCATAACCGTTTATCTGATCAGAGATAAAAAATCCGAATATGTTAATATCCTGTATGAATACGGCACTCAGGAATCTCCTGCCTCAAATTATGAATTTACCGAGTTTTTCACCAAAGCAACTCTGGAACTTATTAAATATTTGGAAGTAAAAGAACGAAAAAAATTAGGCAACAGATATAAACCTCCGCTTGTAGATGCAAACGACGGACAGGCTCTGCCCTTAAATGCTTTTAGAAGAATTTTTTATTTAGATAAGGAAAAAATAATCACAGAAGGCACAAACAAAAGAGATATAGATTTAGCACATGAGGTGTTAACTCAGGCAATTTTTAACGGTACAACTCATACTTACCGAAACCGCGGTATCATCAATGACTTTAATTACGGCCGTCATTTTTTAAGTAATGCAGGGATCCCAGAAGAATATCTATGGCTGTTTCTTCGCAAAGAAATCGATGGAACCCTTCTTTGGGATATGACTAGCGGCGGGCTTAGAAGTTCTGATACAAGCAAAGCTGTTTCCGCAATTCATGCCCATGAAATGAATGCCCTTGATCCGATGATAAAACTTATCGGCATTACCAACGGCGATGACCGCGTGTATTCTTCCGCTTATTTCAGAGAGGCACTAAAAATTCTGGGAGTATCCGACTTTGAACATCCCACTGCACAGCAGGTTGCAAAAGCAAAAGCTATCTGCAAAAAAAATATCGGGCTTGACCCTAATCAAATGGTCATCTCCTATTCCGGCAGGCTGGTGCAGGAAAAGGCAGGCCGAAACCGTGCTTTGACAGATGAAAACATCGAAGCTCTTGTAAAAGAAGGAATACAGGTACTTATCTACGGCAATGTGCAGCCTTATGAAGAAAGCATTGCTATCAAAGAATCTCTTGAAAGACTACAGGAACGCTTATCAAACTCCGGATATAAAGGCAGGCTTATTTTTAAGCCAAAATTCAATATTGATGAACAAAGACAGCTTTTAGCTGCTACAGATATTCAGATCCAGGATTCTGACCGTTATACCGGAGCTGCCGAATATACTGAAGCAGATGTTACCGCTAACGGCGGAATTCAAATGGGCGCTCCATTCTGGGAAGGAATAATTCAAAAACAAGGTGCTGTGATAAATTCAAAAACAATGACCGGCAATACCCTTGTACCGGCCGATACAAACAGTAGCTCTTTTTTAAACTCTTTTAACTGGGCACATAAGAAATTCCTAGCTCCAAACAATGAACTTAGCGTTTATCAGGCCTCTTCTATCGAATTAAGCAGAGTTCTGGAGGCCTCTTTGACAGCTGCCGAATACTTACGCTTCTGGAATAATGCCTTCTGGGAGCAAAAAAATAAAATGCCAGCTCCGAAACCACGCGTTGCCGGAGAAGTCAACATCCTTGATTTATCCCTTATTTGCCATAGCAACTCAAAATCAGCCTCGATTTTACGGCAAGTAAACAACTTCAGCTTGGATTATTCTCCCCAAAAAGGTGACGAATTGGAATTTACCGTTACTATAGACCGCCAGGCTTTTGATTCTCTGCATTATGGGCAAAAACATCTTGTCTCCTTTGACTTGGTTAGCGCTCAGCTTGTAAATGACTATGGACTCAGAGTACCTTTAAGCATCAAAAAAGTAGCCGAAATAACTGTAACCTTTAATGCTTTTTTACCTAAAAACCTGCCTCTGCCTTTTAATGGAATTATCGAAATAACTTCCGGATTATGGAAAAGCGCACGCAGTATAAGTATCACAACAAATACTATTGTAAAAAGAAAATCACCCATGGTAAATTCCACAAGTCAAGTATCGACTTCAATTTAGATAGTTTTATATTGTTTCTCAACCCATGCTTTCAATAAACCATTGACAATAATTTTTTTTTATGTTATAGTTTTTACCTATTATTAGAAGATATTTAAATATTGATTACTGGAGGAATAAAAAGTGTCTAAAGTATGTGCAATCTGTGGCAAGGGCCCGGTAGCCGGGCGATCTATCAGCGAACGCGGTAAGGCTATAAAACATGGTGGAGTTGGATTAAAAACAACCGGCATAACAAAACGAACATTTAAACCGAATCTTCAGAACATAAAAATATATATTAACGGTTCAAACAAAACAACCAAGGTCTGCACTGCATGTATAAGATCCGGAAAAATCGTAAAAGCATCTGCCGCTAAAAAATCACAATCCGAGTAAATCTCGCGCCTTTGACTTTCCGAAGGCGCGTTTTATATGTTCACAGTCCACAACAATCAAATCAGGTCTCTTTTCTTTGATCCTATTGATCGCAAAAAGCTCTTCAGCCTTATTGTTCTTCTTGCGAAAACCTATATATTTAAAAGTTGTGCCGCATCCCGGACATTGCGCCTCTTTGAAAAAATCAATGCCCAGATGCTGACAGTTTTCACAGTTAGCCGTAAGTTCACCAGCTAAAAGTAAATGCTTCTTAACTTCCTCATTTTCAAGCTTTTGCCAAACCCTTATTAGAAACTCTTTCATAATAGGCATCCTGGTATAACCCTCAGCCCTAGACTGAATTATACCCTATTAAAACGATTAACGATAGATTTGGAAGATTAAACTATTAATCTTCCAAATTGACAGCTTTTATTATCTTACAAAATTTTTTCATTCTTAAAAAAAATGCTGCATTATTTTCTCAATTTAAAAATCATTATCCTTAATCACTGTAATCTCTTTTTTATCTATGCAATCAAGACATCCTCTCATTTTATCATTACAGGATGTCTTTAACCGACAAACCAGAAACTTCTTCTTTTTTGCTGAGTCATATCTTTGATCATTAAACCGGTATTTGTAACATAAACATAAAATTTTTTCCCGCGCTCATAGCGGACAAATGCGCTATTACCATAAACCGCTTCTATGAAAGGGATTGCTCTTTGATATTTATAAAGAAATTCCCATATTTTATCCCCAGAACTGTATAAGCTGTAAACAATCCGGGGCTTTGCCTTTTCCTTTTCAATGTCCAGGTATCGCCCGCTTAGACGCTCAAGTCGAAAATAACTCCTGGCACCGGTAATGCCCAAAAAGGATTTCCACTGCACGATTCTGCTTTCGATAACCCATTCATCCGCATTAAACAAAAATGTTCTTACTTTGGATTCTTCCGTACCCGGGAAAAACTCGATATCAAGAACAGGGCTGGACAGGTTTTCAGAAGACTTACATTCAACAACAGCAACCAAACGCCGCTCACTAAAAAATTTGTAAGAAGATAAATAAAATCTGCCTATAAGCAAAAAACTTCCAATTAAAAATAAAAACAATAATAATAATAAATTTATAGAGAATCTAGGTGTAAAAATTTTTAATATCCCTTTTTTCATGCCTTTACCTTTTTTTACAGAATCATATTCAGTACGCCGCCGACAAGCGTTGTGATTGTCAACATGATAATTGTTGCCTGAATCAAACGTTTCATCCCAAGCTCTTTTAGAAAAATCACAAAAGTAGCAATACACGGGAAGGACATGGAAAGAACCACACATGCAATAACCAACTGCTTAACAGTTAAATCCAGAGGTATCAGCATCCCAGCGGCAATATCCTTTCGCAGTATTCCTACGATCAGCACCCAGATTGCTTCTTTGGGTAGACCGAAAACAAAACTTAAAACCGGGCCAAATATACCGGAGATAGCTTCAAATATATGCAGCAACTGAAGTACATTAATAATTAAAACACTGGCTAAGACCACAGGCATTGCTTCTATGATAAAGCCTTTTATCCGGAAAAAAACCTTCTTTAACAGTAATCTTAACGAAGGCATTCGATACGGCGGGATTTCCAGAAATAATTCAGGGCTGTACCCTTTTAAAAAATAATTCATTATTGCCCCCAGAAAAAGCCAAACAATAAAAAGCACAGCATATACAAGTGCTACATATCCCCCGCCAAAAGCGCCTAGAATACCCACAATCATTGCCTGCAATGCTGCACATGGGACGCCTATTGATATAAGGGTGGAAGCAATGAACCGTTCTCTTTCGCTCTCAAGAATTCTTGTCCCCAGAATACCGGGCACATTGCAGCCGAACCCAAGCAGTATTGGAATAATCGCAAATCCGTGCAGACCTAATTTATGCATAATATTATCAAGTAAAAGCGCAAGCCTTGGGATATAGCCGCTATCTTCAAGAAAGCTCAAAAGCAGATAAAATGCTAGCAAATACGGCAGCACCATTACAATTTCCACATAAGGCGCTGTTGTCAATACGCCCATTGACTGTTGAAAATCAATTTTGCCCTCTATTAAATGTCCAATCAAGATATTATGTAAAAAACTTCCCGGCGAAAGAAATCCGCTTAAACGCTCAAGAACCGGCAAATATACAGAATTGAAAAAAGGACCCAATACATAATTAATCAATCCTTCACCGATAAAACGCACTACTTGAAAACTCACAAAGACAGCGCCAACCGCTATAACAGCTCCCCACCAGTGATTAACAGATGCGTCTTCAAGAATTTCCAAAAAAGTATGATGTCTGTAACTAAGATGTTGAATTTCAGCAATTATTTTTCCAATTTCCACCCAGCGCTGCTGATGTGTACGAGTTTTAATATTAGACGGCTTTGCCTGAACAATATTTTCTTTTAATTGTTTAATTCCCACACCGGTTATACCGCTGGTAAGCGTAACTTTGACACCCAGCAGCTTTTCAAGTTCCCTGTCTTTTATCGATATTCCCCGGTGTTTGAGTTCGTCTGACATATTCAAAGCAATAATCATCGGATGATTTGTTTCTAAGAGTTCCATTGTCAGATAAAGATTGCGTTCAAGATTTGTCGCATCAAGAACATTGATGATCAGATCAACATCATTAAGCATTTTCACCGCGACCTCTTCAGCCGGAGCACTTGGCTCAAGACTATATGTGCCGGGAAGATCAACTATCTCTACTTCATCGCCCTCTAGAGTAATTTTACTCTTTAAAAACTCAACTGTTGTGCCCGGGTAATTGGAGACAAGAACCCGCACTCCTGTAAGTCGTGAGAATAAAACACTTTTACCTACATTCGGATTTCCAATAAGAGCTATTTTTTTTATTTTTTGTTTATGGTTATCCATATTTTTGAAGCCATTCCATATCCGAGGGCTACCACAGTTCGCCCTACTTTGATCGCCACCGGTCCGCGCATAACAAAAGCGCTCAGCTTAGTAATATGCTTACCGACATTGATCCCCATCGCACCCAGGCGCTTTTCAAACATACTGCCGCCTTCAATCTCAAAAATAGTTCCTGTTTCCCTGGCTTTCATCTTAATTAGACTTGTCTTTTTCATAGTGCACCTATTATATTGTATTGCCTCTTCCATTGCAATAAAATCAACCTACTCTTAGATTCAGTATATTTTCTCTATTGAGATATCTGTATAATAAAATTTGAGGATCTCTTCGAAATTAAATCCCCTCTCAGCCATTGTCGCCGCGCCTACCTGGCACATGCCCACGCCATGCCCCCAACCGCCTCCATAGAATAAAAAGGATTCAGCTTTTCCCTGTTTATCAAGTTTCACATCTATATTAAACATCGAGCTACGCAGATCTCCCAGCAATCGCCTGATATTAAGCTCTTTTTCAATAATAAACTCCCCTTTACTACCTTTTATCTTAATGCTATGCACATGTGAAGAGGGATGGCGTTCCTTAATATCAATTGAATAGAGCCTTCCAATATCCTTTTTTTTGTTTATTAAGTCCTCTAACTGAACACGCGTATATAATCTTTGCCAGCGAAAATTACTTTTACGCGAAAATGCCGCATTATTACAAAATACATCAATCTTATCCGATCCCAGCCAATCTTCAAGCTCCAGAGCCGATAAGGGGAAAAAAAACCCTAACGGCATTAATGAATCCTGTTTATGCTGTAGATAAGGCACATCCTCCCGCTGAGAAAATATATTTCCCTGCGTATGTCCTCCGCAGCTATTGCTGTATACAGCATCAATAGGCTGTCCATTATGCACAGCAACCAAACCAGAGGTAGAATCTATAGCAGCATTAGTTACCGCTGTTTCTACTTTAGCGCCATTATATGCCTGGCAATGGACACCAGAACAAAAATTATATCCATCCGCTTTATGCCTGTTTATTTTTCTGTATGCCTCAGAACGCGCAGCAACTGCCTGGGCCTTCAAAGCTTCCTGCGGCCAGGAACTCGGCATCTCACTAGGAAGGACTCCGTAAAGATATTCCTCCATATTAAGAACATTCACAATGCGGATATACCCCCCATCACTTATTTCGATCTTAAGCTTTCCTCTATATAACCTGTCACTTTTGCTTGCCCAGTATTGCCCCTTGCCTGCTTCAATATCAAAAATTAATATTGTAGAACTATCATCATGTTGATCTATGAAAACACCTTTTTTGAAATACAGAATCTCATTGTCTTCTTCGGCTAAAGCAATCCCCTCTTTTTGCTGCAAAAGAGCATAAAGCTTATTCTTTTTCCCCTCATATAGAACAGCCTCTGAGTCGATATCCTTAATAAAAAAATCTGCGCCTGTTTTAAAACGAAGCCTTTTAACATCACCTATATGCACCCCCACAACCGGAGCATTGGGTACTTTTTTCAAGGATACTTTTTTAGCAAAAGAGTCCTTCATCCTGGAATATTCTCTTTGCTCTAATTTTTTGCCCAATTCTTTTCCTAATATCTCATGAATTTGACTGATATATTCCTTTGCTAAGATATTATCAGAATCCACCGCCTGAACCTTTCTTGCCGCCTTCAAAGACTCTTCATAACGGCTTTGATTAAAATATACGCTCATTAATGATGGATACACCTCTTTTATGCTTGGGTCAAGCGCCTGGGTTTTTTCAAGTTCCTGCTGCGCCTGTTTCCACATTTTATTTCTTATATAAATATTGGAAACAGCAAGATGAGCTATGGCAAATTCTGCGTCTTGCCTTATTGCCTGACGGTAAGCATCAACTGCTTTCTGCATCTGAGCTTTTTCCTCAAAACAACGCCCCAGCCAAAAATAAATACCCGCATCTGAGAATCCCATTTCCAGGGCTTTATTAAATGATTCAATCGCTTTATCCGCCATAGAATCAAGATAGTAAACCTCTCCAAGATTTTTTAATAGAATTGCACTTTGCCCATATTTAAGCAGTTTTTTGTAAATTCCCGCTGCCTTTTTATAAAGGCGCATATTTTTATAAACAAAAGCCTTATTCAATTGAACAATCTTTGTCTCGGGTTTTATTTTCGCGGCTTTATCATATTCAGACAGCGCTTGTTCATACTCACCCAGGTTGAAGAAGACCCTTGCTCTGTATAAGTAATTATGAAAAATATCTGCTTCTTGAGCCCCACTCTTAGAAGACAGCAAACAAGTAAAACATAAGAAAATAAAACCGGCGATTATTTGTTTTTTATTTAATTTTATCATTTTAATTGGCCAATAATTGGATTGAACAGCACGAAAAAGAGAAGTTTAACTCCTGTTTTACGCAAAACACCCGCTAAATTAAAAAAATCATGCATTGCGGAAAATACACAGGATTGAATTCAGTTTTTCATCTTTGTTTTTTATCGCAAACATTTTCAGGCTCACAATCGCTTTTGCTTTCAATATAGGCAGGAATAACTCCAAGTCAGCAGAAATAGTATTCGCGCGTCTTTCAACAATGTCATAATACATCTTCCTGAATTCCACATTTGATTCCAGTTTTATCACCGAATCAACGCTGAGTTCATCTTGAGAAATACTAAAAATATCCTGAGCTGCCTTATTTATCTTAATACGTGAAGATGTAATATCCAAAAGCATTATACCGTTTTGAATATTACGGCTTATCGTTAAAAGCAGCCGGTTTATCATATCTACCCTATTTTCCCTTAAAACATCGAATTCATTGATTCGGTCTATAACCTTATTGAATTTTTCCGCCATATTCGAGAACTCATCTTTACCATGCATAGAAATACCTGTTTGAAAGTTATTCTCCATTATATGTTTCAAGGCAAGTTCAAATTTCTTTCTGAAAATTATAAACCGGTCTAAGATAACAAGAGTTATAACTACACCAATGCCAACTAAAAACACAAGGCTATCCTTATAAAAATTCGGCAGATGTTCATTACCTACAAACCATATAGACAAAAATATCACGATCAAAATTCCAAACAGTATATTTATCTCTCTTTTCATTTTTATTCCCTTAATTATGTTTGATTAATAAATTTATGCTTTCCTGCTTACCAACCACAATCAGACAATCACCTTCTTCAAGCATATCCTCAGCTTGCGGCAGATCATTGATCTCTTCGTTTAATATTCGCTGTCCTCTTTCATCTATAGCCGCAATCTGTTTTTTTATCGCCACAACATTAACATCATAGCGTTTTCTAAGATTAAGCTCTTTAAGGGAACGTCCATAAAAATCCGCAGGAATTCTTATCTCAGCCATAGTATGTCCGGAAGACAGCTTCATGCTTACCTGTATATTGGGGCTGGTAAGACTTTTACCCACCGATTCCCCCATTTCCTTTTCCAAATTCAGGATCTTTGTAATATCAAGCGCTTTAAGGATCTCTTCCTGCAGAGGATTAACCGAGCGTCCATAAATATTTTTTATGCCCATTTTCTTCAGCAAAGTAGTTGTCAGAAGATTAGCCTCAACATTTTCCCCAATACAAACAATTGCCGCATCTACCTGCTCGAGCCCAATAGAGCGCAATGCCTTTTCATCCGTAGCATTCAAAGCAACAGCCACAGCCACATAATCCTTAATATCCTCAACTTTTTCTTTATCAGAATCAACAGCAATAACCTCTACGCCCTGATCAGTTAAAGTCTTAGCTACTGTTGACCCAAAGCTACCTAATCCAAAAACAGCAATTTGACGCATCTTTTTCCTCCTAAGATAAAGCTACAGTTAGTCTAAGTAATCTCATTTTCCGTTAAATAACAGCAGGGATCTTCCTCCCATAGATCATTATGAACAACAAGCGCTCTGATTCGGCATCCGCCGCAATATGACTTATACTGGCAGCGACCACATTTACCCTTCAAATGACTTGCTTTAGAGCGCAGCTGACAAAGAGACTCATCGCTTTTATTAAGCCATATCTTGCTAAACTCAGTCTTTTTTATATTTCCCATCGACTCCTGCTGCCAAAATTGACAGGCAAAAACATCACCGGTTGGTGACACATCCACAATTTTACTGCCCGCAGAACAACCTCCGTGAAACTCTAATAATTTCAAAACCTCCGCGGCAATCTGCGGCTTTATTTTTTTCAGATAATTATATATATACACACCGTCAGCATGATTATCTACAGTAAGTATCTCAAAATCAAACTTCTGCTTATTATATTCTAAGGCACGATGTACTAAAAAATCAACAACTTTACGTCGGCCCTTATTATCAATATCAATATTTGCTATATTCTTGCCGCGTCCTGAATAGACTAAATGATACATACAAAAACGCGGAATTTTTTCTTTTATACATAAATCCAGCACAAACGGCAAATCCGCTGCATTAGCCTTGCTTATGGTAAACCTTAATCCCGTCTTGAGTCCAGCCTCCTGAGCATTAATAATGCCCTTCATTGCCATGTCATATGCACCTTTTACTTTGCGAAATTTATCATGCAGATCTTTTCGCCCGTCAATGCTGACCCCGACATAGTCCAGACCTGATTTTGCTAGTTTTTTAGCAAGCCCCTTTGTTAGCAGTGTACCATTAGTAGACAACCCCACCCTGATTTTTTTTCCTTTGGCATACTCGATCAACGGCAGAATATCCTTATGCATCAAGGGTTCTCCTCCGGAAAAAAGCAAGATAGGAATATCTATTCTAGCTAAAGAATCTATAACATTCTTGATTTGCAACGTGGTAAGCTCATTTTTATAATTTATATTCTTTGATTCAAGATAACAATGCTGGCAATCCAGATTACAACGTCGCGTTAAGTTAAAAACCACCAAAGGACTTGATGTATTACAGCTTATAAATAAAGGATCTTTCCTTTTTTTACTCACAGCCCTTAAGGCATCGGATATTGTCGGTTTGCCGCCTAGAAGTTTTGTGAAATTAATCATTTTTTGTCCTTTTATTTAATATTGCCTTAATCAGACCTTCAATCGTAAACACCTTTGCTACCGCAGCAGCTTTTAATCCATAACTTTGCAGTGTATTGGCAGTAACCGGCCCAATACAGGCAAATCTCTGCCTGCTTAATAATTCCTTATCTTTTTGTAAAAATTTCACAAACTGATGCACACAGCTTGAGCTGGTAAAGGTAATAAAATCAAATTGTTCAGCCTTAACAATCTTTCTCAATGTGAGGGCATTGGCTTGCTTTGGACGACAAATACTGTAAATAAACATTTCTTTGATAATCGCACCCTGCTTAGACAATTCATCTACCAGTAGCTTTCTGCCCTGTCTTGAATGAGGAATAAATATCTGCTTTTGGCAAATATCAATTTTTTTAAATTCCGCCACCAGGCTTTCCATAAAAAATTTTTCAGGCATAATATCCGCGCTTATCCCCTTGCCCTTAAGCTCTCTTTGGGTTTCTATGCCAAGCACCGCAACTTTTGTATGAGCAAACAATCTGGCATCAAGATTATTGTTAGCTAGCTCACAAAAACAAATATCCACAACACTCCTGCTTGTAAATATTACCCAATCACTCTGTTTTATGGCATCTATCAAGTGCTTGGTATTAAACTTGTTTGTTTTTACAACCTCAATCATAGGATAAATATAGGTTTGCGCACCAAAAGATTGCAGTTTCGAACTAAAAATTCCGGCCATTGCTTTAGGCCGGGTTATTAATATTTTCTTAGCAAACAGCGGCTTTGATTCATACCAGTTAAGTTTTTTTCTTAAATTAACCACTTTACCAATAATCACTATCGCCGGATTATCTAATTTATGCCTTTTAATAATATTTGTAATATTACAGAGCGTACCTGTCAGGGATCTTTGTTTGGGCAGTGTTCCCCATTGACTTACACACACAGGCATGTCTTTTTTCATGCCAAAATGCATTAGCTGGCTTATGATCTTTTTCAATCTGGCCATGCCCATAAAAACCACAAGCGTCCCTTTAATCTGAGCCAGTGCAGCCCAATCGATACCGCTATCCAGCTTACCAGGATCCTCATGTCCGGTGACAAAGGTTACCTGCGAAGATAGGCCCCTTTGAGTTAAAGGAATACCCGAATAAGAGGCCACAGCTATACCAGAACTAATCCCTGGGATGATTTCAAATGCCAACTTTGCTTTTTTAAGTGCAAGCGCTTCTTCACCACCGCGTCCGAATAAAAAAGGATCCCCTCCTTTAAGGCGGACTACAATCTGATATTTTTTTGCTTCCTTTATAAGAATCCTGTTTATTTCTTCCTGTTTCAAACTATGTCTGCCTGGCTTTTTTCCAGCATAGATCAGCTTTGCATGATTTGGCGCATTAACTAAAAACTCTGGAGACATTAAATAATCATAAATTATCACATCCGCGGACTTTATACACTCAAGCGCCGCAAGTGTTATCAAGCCCTCATTACCAGGGCCTACCCCAACCAGAAACACCTTGCCTTTAATTTTTCTTTTCATAAATTATCAATCAAATAATATTATCAGCAACAATATTAACAAACACATCCACTATCTCAGGATCAAACTGACTTCCGGCACATCTTTTTAACTCTTCAACTGCATCTTTTTGTTTTAGGCTTTTACGATATGGCCGAACTGATACCATTGCTTTATACGCGTCGCATACAGCCAAAATACGCGCTCCCAAAGGAATAGCGTATGCACGCAGACCTTCGGGGTAACCAGTGCCGTCATAACGTTCATGATGATAGAGCACCATAGGCAATATTTGCTTATTTATATCCATTTTGCGCAGTATAGTTGTAGACGCTATACTATGCATTTTAAGCTTCACTAATTCATCAACCGTCAATTCCTGCTTTTTTAAGAAAATGTTTTCGCTAATGGATATCTTTCCTATATCATGCATCAGCCCCGCAATCCGAAGAAGCTCTATCTGCTCAGATGGTAGATTCATTTTCTTGGCAACTTTTACTGCAAGTTGAGCAACTGCCGCTGAATACCCCTTATGATATTCATCCTTATCCTCTACCGCGCCGACCAATGCCGTAATTGACCCTAGATAATCGTGCTTAAGTTTTAAATACCGGTTAGCATTTTCTATGCATATTGCAGCTTGAGTAGTTACAGTCTTGACTGTTTCCAGAGTATCTTGTTGCATTGTTACCAAACTGCTGCCGACAAACAAAGCAAGCCCCATAGACTTGTCTCGAGCAATCAGAGGAAAAATAAATAATGCTTTCGGATTATTTGCCGGTATATATTTCAAGATATCCGGCCTTGTCTTAAGTTCTGGGATTAATACTGCTAAGTGTTCCTCCATTAACCTCTGGTACATCTTTTTATCCAGCCTAAACCGCCTTTGGGCTATTTCCTCTATGTTATATTCAACACCGCTCAGGGCACCAAAGAAAAATTCCTTTGACTGTTCTTCAAAAAGCAGTAAAGCACAGATCTCAATTTTTGTTATCTCAATCAAATAACGCGCTGTTAAACTGGCAATACTTTGAAGCTCAACCATCCCCTCCATTTCCCTGTTCACCTGATGCAGCAAAGAAAGATTATTTAAAAGTCTATGCTTATTGCTTTCCTCCGCCTGGACCTTTAACCCCCGCTCTATAAGATCGCTGAGCTCCTGGACTTCAAAAGGCTTGCTCATATAAGAATACGCCCCTTGATTCATTAGATTTACAGCTGTTTCAACAGAAGCAAATGCAGTAATTATAATAACAACAGTATTTGGATAGGTTATTTTTATTTTTTTCAAAATCTGCGCACCGTCCATGTCCGGCAATTTCAGGTCCAAAAGAACAACGTCAAAACCCTCCGCAAGCCACTCAATTCCCTGCTTACCAAAAGCAGTAGTTTTAACATCATATCCCTGCTGCTGCAATATTGCCGAAAGGCTTTTTGTTAAAAGCTGTTCATCATCAATAATAAGAACCGATATCTTATTGTCCCGCATTATTTTAATCCCCTTTTCTCTGAGTTTTTTTTCGCTAAACCAAATTTTATCTTTTTAGCCAGCCTTTGAGCGGCTATTTGAGGAAAGCCTTTACTGCCCTTAACTTGAGCTCTATAAAAATTATTTTTATTTCTTATCACAATCGCTTCGAGATACAAACCATCTGCTTTTACCCTGGCCAGAGCCCCTATCGGCACTCTACAGCCTCCCCCCATAGCCCGAAGGAATTCACGTTCAGCAATAACCTCTATTTCCGTTTTTTTAAAATTTAACTTCTTTATTAGAGGCTTAATTTTTTTATCGCCCTTTCTGATCTGTATACCCAATGCTCCCTGAGCAGGCGCAGGCAGCATTATATCATCACTTAAATATTCTGTGATGCGCTCTGAACATCCAAGCCTTATAATTCCTGCCGCAGCAACAATTATGGCATCATAATCCCCTGTTTCAAGCTTTTTAAGACGCGTGTCCAAATTTCCCTTTATATCTATTATTTTCAGATCCGGCCTAAAAAGCAAAAGCTGCATTTTCCTTCTGGGGCTGGATGTACCCACACAGCTGCCAATTTCCAAATCAGACAACTTTTTAGCATGTCGGGAAATCAAAACATCGCTGTATTTTTCTCTTTTTGTAATCGCAGCGATCTCAAGCCCTGGAGGCATGTCAACCGGCATATCCTTCATGCTATGCACGGCAAAATCAATTCCCCCACACATAAGCGCCTCTTCAATTTCCTTAACAAACATTCCCTTCGCCTGATCCCCCGCCCAGGTTTCAAGATGGTCTCCGCTGGTCACGATCCCTTTGATTGCAAAATCATTATACGGAAATAATGCCTCAAGCTTTTCTACCACTAATTTTGACTGTTTCATAGCCAAAAGACTTTTGCGGCTTCCGACAATTATTTTTTCTCTCTCATTAATCATTAACCAACCCCTGAAGTTTAGATGCAATTTTCTTTAAATGAATATCAATAATACCTTCAATCTTATGGGCTTCTTTCAGCCTATCTTCCAGATTTGCATCCTTAATTTTTTTTAAATCATCAAGGTTATATACATAAACATTATCAAGCGTATTTACATCCGGAGCGATATTTCGCGGCAGACCCAAGTCAATGATAAACACCGGACGGCCATTACGACCTGAGATAACCTTCCTCAACATATCCTTGTCAAGCAAGATATGCGGCGAATTTACCGAACTGATAATAATATCCGCCTTAATTATAGCCTGCGGGAATTCATCAAAAGCTATTGCCTGGCCTTTAAACTTTTTTGCCAGATGCTGCGCCCGTAAAAAAGTTCTATTGGCAACCAATACCATCTTTGCGCCTCTTGAATAAAGGTATTCTGCTGTTAGTTCTCCTATTTTACCGGCTCCTATTATCAATATCTTCTTTTGGGATAACCCCCCAAATATCTTACGGGCCATTTCTACGGCAGCCGTACTTATAGAAACCGCTCCATAGCCTATCTGAGTTTGAGAGCGCGCGCGTTTTCCTATCTTTATAGCCTGCTCAAAAACAAAGGGAAATACACGTGTTGCCGTGCCGGTTTGCCTGGCCTTAAAATAAGCATCCTTTACCTGCCCCAGTATCTGGGTTTCTCCTAAAATTTGCGAATCAAGGGAACTGCTTACCCTAAACAAATGTTTTACAGCATCTATGCCATTAAAATAATACAGATATTTTGCATAGGTTTTGTTTGTTATTTTATGAAATGAATTTAGAAATTCAGTTACTGCGCCATTTAATTTTTTACCGGGAAGTCCAAGCGCATAAATCTCCACCCTATTACAGGTAGAAAGGATTACTGCCTCTTGTATCTGCCTATTAGTTTTTAACCGCGTTAAAGCCTCAGATAAAGAGGCCTTGCCAAAAGCAAACTTCTCTCTTGCCTCAATAGGCGCGGTACGATGATTAAGTCCTACTATTGTAATATTCATAATTTAATTTATAGATAAGAATGTAATCCCGGAAGCAGATAACTTACTCCCAAGTAAGTAAACATTACACAGACAAATCCGATTATTGACAATATTGCCGCTCTTTTACCTCTTGAACCGTACATCAAACGTGCATGAAGATACCCTGCATATATCAACCATGTAATAAATGACCATGTTTCCTTTGGGTCCCAACTCCACCAGCTCCCCCATGCCTGTTGAGCCCAGATTGACCCGGTAATAATTCCCACGCTTAATAAAATAAATCCAAAAAGTACCATATTGTAATTTATCGAATCCATAACTTCCAGCAAAGGCAGCATCTCCAGCAATTTTCCTGTATGTTTAAGCTTTAACTGCCTCCCCCGCATAAGATACATAACCCCTAAACAGAAGGCACAGGCAAAACAGGCATAACTCAAAAAACAACTCACAACATGGATACTCAGCCAATAGCTCTGTAAAGCAGGCATAAGCGGAGTAACTGTATCATCAAGCAAAGCGGAATATCCTGTAATCAAAAAAGCAAGCGGCATAATAAAAGCCCCTATTATGCTAACCCGGAATCTATATTCAATAATCAGAAAAACCAAGACAACACACCAGGCAAACAATGCCATGGATTCATACAGGTTAGACATAGGCGGGAACCCGGAAATCTGCCATCGGACGATCAATGCCAGGCATTGCGTTAGAAAGCCCAAAATTGCCGCCCATAAAGCAATCTTGGCAAGAAAACCTTTTTTACTAATAGCATAAGCAATAAACACAACAGCGCTAATTAAATATGCAATAAGCACCCCGACAAATAATAGTGTGTACATACAAATTCTCCAATAAGTCAGTATAATTTTAAATATGCTTTAAGGCCATCAACATTACAAATTTTTTTATTTTCGATCATTTCCAAAATATCAGGCCGCATCAATCTTTTTGCAAGCATCACCTTATGCTTATATGTGCCTTGCCCGCTATAGATATCTTTTCTTAATCCTGTAAGCTTTTTAAAATACTTTGCGTATTTTTTAAAAATAGGGCTGCAGTCTTCTTTAATCCTTTTAGACATTCCCGGAAACTTCCCTTGAGTTGAAATTGCCATTGATAACCCCTTTCTGGACAATAAAGACGGGACATAAAAGCTGCACTCCAGAGGACTATCCACAACATTGACCAATATCCTTAAATCATTAGCATCCGCTGATATTATTTTATTTACCCACTCATCATTTGTTGCCGCAATAACAAGCATCTGCTCTTTAAGAAAAGTTTTTTTATATTTATTTTCCTTATATTGAAAAAGTTTTTTCTTCTCCATCCGCTTAAGTCCTAAGCATAATGCAGGACTCACAACAGTTACTAGAGCATTGCTTTTAAGCAAGGATCTTACTTTTCGCAAGGCTACCGCCCCTCCTCCTATTACGCAGCAAGGCAGGTTTTCAAGCTTTATAAATATCGGATAAAGTCTCATCATGGCTCTATTTTTTTTACTTTAAAAAATTCCTCAATACCCCTGTGCACTTCGTCAACAACTGCACGCGATGAAACCGTAGCACCGGTAATCGCCTGGATATTACCTTTAGTTTCACCTTTTACCAATACAATGTCCTTGAAAACCTTACCCTTGAACTGGCTCAAAAAAGCTGCCTCCTCCTGCCCATATTTCACCTCATTTATCTGAGAACCAAGGCCAGGAGTTTCCATATGTTCAAGCACCTTTACTCCGGTTATATTTTTACTGCTGTCTAATCCGACCAGAAGATTGATATCTCCTCCGTATCCTTTGCCTTTTAGAGAAAGACACCAGCCAACAACTATTCCCTCCTTGTCATATGCCTCAAAATAAACCATCCCATTCTCATACCTTTCATATCTATGGGCACTTAAAACTGAATTCAGGGAACGAACAAGTAGCATCTTTTTCTGCTCTTCAATCCTGGGGGCTGTATTATAATAAATAACTGCCAGTGTTAATGCGCAACAAAGCGCCACAATCAATAAAGCAGAACTCAAACGCAACATATTTTTCTCCCTGTGTTTTTTTAAAAATCATATCTGACATGATCAAATTAAGCCTTTTTCTTTACCCCCAGCATTATCAATCCCCAAAACATCAAGGCAAACCCGCTCATCACAAAACCTAATCCCGGGTCCCTGATCGACTGAATTACTGTCTCATAAACAGGCGTAATTTTTTTTACCTTAAAATCAAAAATCCCTGTTTGGCCCTCCGTTTGCGTCATATCTGTATTAAACGGAAACACCCATTGCTCATGAACCATTACTTCTTTTCTATATACACTTATCAGCATTGCCACATTACCCAGTTTATATGAGCGCAGTTCTATGATTCCCTGCTTATTCACTGACACATCAGGCAGGAAATGAGTCATTTTTATATTTAAAGCATTTTCGCCTTTTAATTGCAAAGGCTTTGCATGCGCCCACAATCCTTTCCACAACAGCTTATTGTGATGGAATATTTCAATTTCAACATCAGCCAGAACATTAAAGCTCGATTGATAAAAACTAAATCCTTTATATTTAAGCGGATGATTTACCCGCAGAGAATACTCTTTTTTAAAATCTCCCCCATCGAATAAATCAATCTGACTTCTGTATTCTTTAGCTATTTGGCCTCCCGGATAATATTCAATACTTAACTTTTTAAAAACAATTTCTACTCCCTGATCAAGCAGAACTATCTTCTCATTAGGCAGTAAAGTATATCGCTGCTCTTGTTTTGTATATCGACTAATCAAAGCTCCCGCAAAAACGACCAAAACGCCGCAATGCAAAAGGAAAATTGCCATTTTTCGCCAATCTTTTAAAAGAACAAATTTAAAACTATTCACAGTACATACAAGAAGATTTAAACCCAGACAAAAAAGAAGCAAATTATAATAAGAGCTGTTAAAAAAATCATCCGCCTCATGCTGCGCAATCACTGTCCCAAACATTGAACTAAGGGCAAGAATAAACAATAAAATTAAAGTTATTCTCAAAGAACCAATTTTTTTAAACATTATCATCCCTGCTGCTTTTATTGGCTTTCTTCTGAATAATCCTTTCGCCTAAATCTACTTTATTAAAAAACTCCTCTTTAACCTCCATTAAGCTTTCTGTTTTTCCGACAACGATAAATCCCAAGGCAACAAGAGATTTATAAAAATTGGCAAAAACTTTTTCCTGTAACGCTTTATTAAAATAAATAAGAACATTACGACATAATATTAAATCTATAACTGAAGGCGGCTCATCACTGATCATATTATGAATCATAAATTTAACCCTCGCTTTTATCTTGGTCTTAATAGAATACTTATCTTTATCTTTTTCTTTATCAAAATAATCATCTATTTGAGAACTCGTGAGTTCTCTTAAGGACTTTTTCTCAAAAACACCTAGTTTTGCTTTTCTTAATGCTTCCCTATCAATATCTGTGGCAATAATATTAATTTTAAACTTTTTATTAAGCTCTTGTAGAGCTTCTTGGAATAAAATAGCCAGCGAATAAGGCTCTTCTCCCGTTGCACAGCCAGAGCTCCATATCCTTATATTATAACTTCCCATTTGCTCCTTACGCTCAATAAGCACCGGAATAACTTTTTCGCGTATTGCCTTAAATGCCTTGGGATTGCGAAAAAACTCAGAAACATTAATCGTTATTTTATCCAGCAATCTATCGTATTGCTGCGGATTCTTGTTCAAAAAATCCAAGAAAGCGCAGAAACTCTCAACCTCCGCATCATGCATTCCTACCACAATCCGCCTTCTGAGACATTTTGGCCGGTATTGACGAAAGTCAATGCCTCTTTTTTGATAAATATTCTGCAAAATCATATTAAAAGCACGCAATTCCTCCGGGCGCATATCCTTAAAATCTATAAAATTATCAGAACTCATAATTATTCATCTTTTCTGGCAATAATAATTCTTCCGAATTATCGTTAACGAGGATTATCCTCAACAATTTTAATTGCTCTTACCATTTCCCGCAATATATCCGCCTGAAACTGAACCTCTGTCTCCTTAATCTTGGTCATGATCCAGCCTTTCTCGGTTACCACATATCTGGCTGGCAGACGATTAAGTATAAGCGCCATGATATCAAGCTTACGCCTTGCGTCATTTATCCATTTTTTATCGATTTTTTTCAATTCCAGCTCTACAACATCTTTTACTACAACTTCCATATAATTTGTAATTTCCATTTCTATCCCTCCTTTTTTATAAATCTTTTTCCATCAACTTCTCTGACCATTCCTTTTAGCTGAAGATCAAGCAAGTTTTTATAAACACAAGCAGCGCTCAAAAAACTAGTTTTTATAAGCAGATCAATATGCATTGGCTCACTGCTTAGAAATTGAAGCAGCTTTATTTCTTCTGGATTTAGATCCTCCCTCAAGGCAGACAGCTGTTCATTCGCCTGAGACTTTCCCCCGTAAATATAAGCGCTGATATTGAGTTCTGATATAATATCCTCTACATTTTCCACAAGTTTCGCCCCTTCTTTGATCAGCTTATTTGTCCCTTTAGCATTCACTGAATTCGCCGCTCCCGGCATAGCAAAAACTTCTCTGTTTTGTGATAATGCCAGATTCGCGGTGATCAATGACCCGCTTCTTTGCGCCGCTTCGACAACAACAACTCCAAGGCTCAGGCCGCTTATAATTCGATTGCGTCTGGGAAAATTTCCTCTATGCGGAGCAGTATTCAAGGGAAATTCAGACATCACAATGCCTTTGCTGCTGATTGAATCAAATAGATCTTTATTTTCCTGCGGGTATATACATTTCAGTCCGCTACCCAACACCGCGATTGTACTACCGGACTGCTTTAGTGCACCCCTATGCGCAGCAGTATCTATTCCACGCGCAAGGCCAGAAACAACACAGATATCCAGTTTTGAAAGAGCTTCTGCAATACTGGCTGATAGGCATACACCGTTAAAGCTCGCTCTGCGACATCCTACGACAGATACAGTTGCTTTATCCAATAAAGACATATCGCCTTTGACATACAGGCAGATCGGAGGGTCATATATCTCCTTTAATAGTGCCGGGTATGAAGCATCCTCTGGGCATAAAACCTGAACCCGACCATCATTGATCTGCCGGATTTCATTATTAAAGATATCCGAAGTCAGTATATTTTTAATATCCCCAGCAATTCGCTCGTTTATACCCTGCACCTTTATCAAATTCTCTGCTGAGGCTTCAAATATTGCTTTTACACTGCCAAATCCATCCAACAATCGTTTTGTTAACAGCGGGCCTAAACGATTTACCATATTAAGAGCAATATAATATTTATTTTGTTCCTGATTCATTTGACATCTGCCCTTCTACCCAGTTCAATATCTGGACTATAACCTCCTGAGTGCTCAACTCAGACGTATCTATACTATAATCTGCTTTTGCGTAATAGAGCTTGCGTTTTTCTAAAAGGTCCTTTATCTTTGACTTGGGATCTGCTATATTAAGCAAAGGTCTATGCATATAATTTTTCGTTCTGTTTAAAATAACTTCCGGCGTCGCCTCAAGGCCGATTATAAATCCGTTTTTTTTAAGATTCTTTATATTTTCCTCATCCAGAACCACTCCTCCTCCGCAAGCAATGATCAACCCAGTCCCCGATGCGATTTCCGCAACAATATCTTTTTCCACTTTGCGGAAATACGATTCACCTTTATGCAAAAAGATATCCACGATCACCATGCCTTCTTTTGCTTCAATTTTTTCATCAAGATCGACATAAATCCCATGCAGTTTACTTGCTAAAAGTTCAGCTATGGTTGTTTTGCCTGTACCCATAAACCCGACTAGCGCAATATTTTTCATTTTCTCTGCCTTACTATTTTCCAATACAAAAACGGTTGAAGATATTATCCAGGATATCTTCATTAATATTATCGCCTACTAATGACCCAAGTGCATTTAAGGCCTGTCTTATTTCAAAAACAAGGCATTCGTCGAATCCTTTATTTTTAATCAGCAAAATCGCATTATTGATGAACGACAGACATTCAACAAGTGATTTTTTCTGGCGCAAATTACTAATGGCTAATTCCTCCGGCGCAGTAGCCCCCTCCTTAAAAAATTGCGCAATTATCTGCTTCTCAAGCTGCGCCATCCCCTGCTTGCGCAGTGCAGAAATTTTAACCTTTGACGCGCCGGGAAATATTTTTGCAATATCTGCAGGGTTGATTCTGTTTTTTAAATCAATTTTATTGATAACAATAACAACCCTTTTATCCTTTAGTTTTCCCGCCACTTCAATGTCTGTTTTATTGATCGCCCGCGATGAGTCCAAAACAAAAAGAACAAGATCTGCTTTTTGAAAAAAAGCCAGACTTCGCGCAACACTCTTTCGTGTTATAACACAAGAGCTGTCCATTATCCCAGCAGTATCCGCAATCCTCACAGGGATCCCGTTAATATTGATAAGCTCCTGGACAACGTCGCGTGTAGTGCCTGATATATTTGTAACAATAACTCTTTCATACTCAACTAATGCATTCATGATGCTTGATTTACCTACATTGGCAGCACCGGCCAGCGCAATACTTATTCCATTCTGCAGCATAATCCCCTTATCGGCGCTAGCAATAAATTGCTGAAGATCATTTACTGTTTTTCTCAGAACTTTGTTCAGCCTTGCCCCTGACGCCGAAGATATTGACTCCTCCGGAAAATCAATTGCTGCTTCAAGCGAAGAAATAAATTCAATAAGCCCTGAGCGTATTTTATTAATAATAGACGAAAGCCTGCCTTCAAGCTGATAAACCGCTGGCTTGAGCGCTGCTTCTGTTTTAGCATTAATAATATTTAATACTGCCTCTGCCTGTAACAGATCAATGCGTCCATTTAAAAAAGCCCTTTGGGTAAATTCACCCGGAGCTGCAAGGCGTGCCCCATTACCTATTACCAATTCCAACACTTTCCTTGAAGTAACAATGCCGCCATGACAATTTATTTCCAAAACATCTTCTCTGGTATATGTATGAGGCGCACGCATTACAGTAAAAAGCGCCTCATCAAGTATTCGTAGCTTGGTTATTGATTTATTATTTCCCTCAATAATATGTCCATAGTGTACCGTAAAACCCAAGGCCTTTGAAAGCTTTTTGCCGTTTTTTGAGCGGCAAATTTTATCGCCGATTTTTAAAGCCTTTTTACCGCTAAGGCGAACTATCCCAATACCTCCTACTCCAGGAGGGGTCGAGATAGCCGCTATTGTATCATCTGGATTTATCTGCATCTATAAACTTTCTAGTAATTCGGAATTTTTAACTCTTTTAAAGCAATATAAGCTTCTCCAATAAGATACAAACTGCCAGCAACCAAAATAAGGTCATCTTTATTAGAAGTATTTTTAACAGCCAGGCACAATGCCTCCTGTACTGTTTTAGTTTTTTTTATTATCCGCTTAAACTGAAACATTTTTTGCTCAAGCGTATCAACATCCATTGCTCTGGGATTATCAGCCTGAGTAAGTATAATAAGATTTTGACTGCGGGCAATATGGGGGATCATTCCCCGGACATCCTTATCCTTAGAAACACCGAATATCAAAATAGATTTCTTAGGAATAAACAGCATATTTATCGCTGCCCTTAGGGCATGCGCAGATGCAGGATTCTGCGCGCCGTCAAAAACAAGAAACGGATTACGGTGAACAATATGCATCCGGCCAGGCCATTGCGCGTTTTCTAAACCCTTTTTAACCGCCAGTGAGGAAATAACGACTTCATGCTGACTTAATAATTGAATTACACTCAGAGCTAATGCGGCATTAAGGGTTTGGAAATGACCGACAAGTCTTATATGCAGATTCTGATATGAATCCATAATCCCTTTAAAATCAAGGATACTTCCATCCAGATTTTGGCCAATAACATCATAGATAAAATCTTTTCCTATTCTATAATATCGAACATTTTTTTCTTTGCAGATCTTTTCAATTTCACGCCAAGCCTGCAGAGGCTGCGCAACGCTCACAACCAAACTATTTTCCTTTATAATTCCCGCTTTTTCACATGCGATCTTTTCCAGAGAATTTCCGAGTATTGCCATATGATCAAAACTTATGCTCGAAAGTGCGCAGACAAGAGAATCAACAACATTAGTCGCATCAAGCCTACCCCCCATTCCAGTCTCAATAACAGCAAATTCAATTTTTTGATGGGCAAAAAACAAAAAAGCTAATACCGTATATACTTCGAAGAAGGTCAATCCCTTGATTTCATCTGCATAGGGCTTAATTTCCTCGACCAGAGCAATAACCTCATTTTCTTCAATAAGCCGCTCTCTAATCTCAGCCATATCATCTTCGTAGCTTATCTTTATCCGCTCTTTGAAATCAATCAGATGCGGCGAAGTATATAAGCCCACTTTATACCCAGCCTCCATTAAAATAGAAAAAATAAACGCACAGGTAGACCCCTTGCCCTTAGTGCCGGCTATCTGAACTGATCTGAATTGTTCATGCGGATTATCCAGCTTCTTTAATAAAGCCTTGACCCTTTCCAGAGTAATATTCTTATATTCATAATCAGTGATTTTTTCATAATCAGTAAATGAGTTTAAATAGTTTATTGCCTCCTGGTAATTCATAAAGCTTCCTCTTTTTAATGCTTAAAATGTCTAACTCCGGTTACAACCATTGCAATACCGGCTTCTTCTGCGGCCTGAACAACCTCCCCATCCCTTATAGACCCGCCGGGTTGAATAATAGCACAAATTCCGACCTTTGCCGCGACTTCTATTGAATCTGCTTTTGGAAAAAAGGCATCACTTGCCAATACCGTCCCTTGTGTCTTGCCCTGTGCTTTTCTTATAGCAATTATCACACTATCCACTCGACTCATCTGCCCTGCGCCTATACCAACTGTCTTTGTATCAGATGCTAAGACAATAGCATTTGACCTAACGTGTTTTGCCACTGTCTGCGCAAATAAAAGCGACTTAATCTGCTCCTTTGTTGGTTGGTTGCTGGTCACAACCTTCAGGCTTTCATCATAGATACTCACATTGTCTTTAGTCTCAACAAGTAAACCTCCGGCTACACGTTTAAAATCCAATTCTCTGCTGAACTCGTTTGGCTTGATAATTTCATCCGTTTCCATGATCCGCAGGTTTTTCTTTTTTCTGAGTATCTCAAGCGCCGCAGCGGAAAAACCCGGGGCAATAACGCATTCCACAAAACCGCCGGAAAAAATCGCCTCAGCTGTCATCTGATCGACCTGCCGGTTTAACCCGACAATACTCCCGAATGCAGAAAGGGCATCACAGGCGAGGGCATCCTTATAGGCCAAAGATAAATTTTCTCCCGCAGAAACCCCGCAGGGATTATTATGTTTGATTATGCTTACAGCCGGCATATTGAAATCTTTAACAATATTTAAGGCCGCATCCAGATCCATGATATTATTAAATGACAATTCCTTGCCATGCAGCTGACGGGCTTTAACAATCCCCTGTAAGGCTACTGCTTTTTCTTTATAAAAAGCAGCCTTTTGATGCGGATTTTCACCATAACGCAATTCCTGCACTTTTTCAAAATCAAGGCTTAGATTTTGCGCTAAGGCCTGTTTTTGCTGCCCCGGTGATCTTCGGCTACTGAGATAAGCTGCAATGCTTCTATCATATGCGCAGGTTCGATCAAAAACCTCAACTGCAAGTTCCAAGCAGGTTGATTTTGAAATCTCTCCCTTATTCTCCTTCATTTCATTCATTACCTGATCATAACGCTGCGGATTACATATAACAGCAACGCTTCTGGAATTTTTAGCAGCAGAGCGCAGCATTGAGGGACCGCCTATATCAATATTTTCTATTGCCTCATCAACAGTTGTCTTAGGATCAGCAATCGTCTTTTCAAATGGATACAGATTTACGATCACCAAATCAATAAGCTCTAGCCCAAACGTTTTAACCTGCTCACAATGCTCTTTATTATCACGCAATGCCAACAATGCACCATGAATTTTGGGATGTAATGTTTTCACTCGACCATTAAGCATTTCATCGCTATTGGTTAACTCACTGACCAGTCTAACCGGCACTCCAAGCTCACGAATAAATTTCGCCGTGCCGCCAGTTGAAACAATCTCAATCCCATACTCATGTAAAAATTTTACAATTTTCTCCAAACCGCTCTTATCTGATACGCTAATTAAAGCCCTTCTAATCTTAACCACTTTTTTCTCCTTAAAGTTTACTACTTAACAAAAACCTTCTTTGATTGAAAATCAGGCATATAGGCATCACTGCTTTTTAACGCTTGTATCCAGCACTGTTCAAAACCGATTTTTTCTACATACTCAACTAACTCATTATAAAAAACACTATCAATTCTCTTATTTAACTCATCTATTTCACTCGCCTGATAACAGGGAGCATACTGACTCATCAGGCTAAGACCAATATTGCTTCCAATATCATTCTTTAAAAAATCAAGCACTTCAAAACTGCCGGACAAATTCCCCGGCAATACTAAATGTCTTATAAGCAGCCCTCTATAAGCACAACCATCAGAATCTTGAGCAAAATCACCCACCTGATTATACATGATCTTAATTGTCCGCTTTGCCGTACTCACATAATTCGTGATACCCGAATATCGCAAAGCTATAGAATCATCAAAATATTTCAAATCAGGCATATAGATATCAACGATTCCATCCAATAATTCCAAGGCTGTTTTGCTCTCATAAGCATTTGTATTATATAAAATCGGCAGGCAAAGTCCCTGCTGCTTAGCCAAATAAATCGCCTCGATAATCTGCGGCAGAAAGTGTGTCGGCGACACCAGATCAATATTCTGCGCTCCCTGTTTCTGCAATTTTAGCATTATCGAGGCTAACTGCCCAGGACTAAATTCATCTTTTATCTGCTTTTGCCTGGAGATCTGAAAATTCTGGCAATAAACGCATTTAAAGTTGCAATGGCTAAAAAAAATAGCACCAGCCCCGCCTTTATCAGCAAACGGAGGTTCTTCACCTTTATGAATCCCCCAATAAGCCACTTCGACATTTTCCCCTGCCTGGCAAAAACCCAGTTCTGCTATGCTTCTGTTAACCGAACATATATGTTCACATAAGCAACAATCATTGAGTACCGTCTTCGCCTGTTCTATCTTTTGCAAAAAAACATTCTTATCAAGACCTATATAACTTGCCTGAATGCCCATATTTAATTCTTTTTTTGAGCTCCGCATATATCCTTAACCAGTTGTTTCGCTTCTTTCTTATTTTGAATTATCTTAAGCGCCTGCGCCTCTTCTACTTCTTTCAGGAGCTTCCCGATTAAAGGTGAAGGCTTTAAGTCCAGTAATTTTATTATTTCATTTCCATCTAGCAATCGTGGCCTTGCTTGATTCTTAGCCGCATTTTTAAATAATGCAATTATCATGTTAACTAGTTCATCTTCTAAAAAAATAAAACTCTTTTTACGGCTCAAAACACCCTGCATCGCATTGCGGTCGGCAATAGTCAAGAGCAAGATCATTATAGCATTATCAGCCGTATCCCGGAAAAATCTAAATTTCGCTTTATTGCTGGGAACATAGTTTACAATCTGCCCTGCACGTAAATGATACCGCACAAGACTTTTAAGTACACCAACCTCTTTAGCTGAAAGTTTCAGTCTTTGGCCAATATCCTTGACTATATTCGCACCCTCTTTTTCATGTCCATAAAAATGTATTTTCCCATCAACCCCCGTAAATCTTGTTGCCGGTTTTCCAATATCATGTAAAATACAAGCTAGTTTCAACAGCCATAAACGCGAATGTGCCCCGGATATCTTTTCATTTAAGTAAATATGTGTAAGACGCGAATATTTTTTATAGATCTTCTTATCCAATATCCTTAAAAGTTTCTCCAGCTCAGCCAAGGTCTGAAGTGAATGATCCCATGCATCCAAATGGTGAAAGCCGCCCTGGTCAAGCCCGATCAGACTTATTGTCTCGGGGAGAATCACCGCTAAAACCCCAAGCCTGTTCATCTCAACAATATATTTAAAAGAGTTCTCACTGGAAAAAATTTTCACCAGCTCTTCACAAATCCGTTCTGGTGAAGTCATTTTTAACCGGTAAACACTCTTTTTAGCAAGCTCCTTTGATCTTTCATCAAAATCGAAACCAAACGTAGCACAGAAAGTGAATCCTCTTAATATTCGCAAAGGATCACTGATAAAGTTACGCTCATATGTCAATCGAACACATTTATTTTTAATATCCCGTAATGCCGAAAAATGATCTAAAAAAGCCTTTTTCACAGGATTTCTCATCAGCGCATGAAGATCAAGGCAAAGTGTATTTATAGTAAAATCTCGCCGCCTAAGGTCTTCTTTAATATTTATTCCTTTAAAATTACTAAAGTCAAGTTCACAGGGATTGCCTTTGCTTTTACAAATCACTCTCGCCGTTGAACCAGAGCGATCAAAAATAAAGAATGAAGCTCCCAGCTTTTTTGCTACCCGTTTGCCAAGTAACAAAGCTTTGTGACTTACAGCAAAATCCCAATCAAATTTTTTATATAATCTTTTGCTTAAAAACAGATTGCGTAAAGCCCCGCCGACAAGATAAACATTTACATTAAGCTCTAAAGCAATAGACTCTATGAGCTTCAGTATCATGTTTTGCTTTAACGCTTTTAATCTAGATGCTGTGATCCTTGTAGTTTTAGCCATTTAAGAATTGTAGTTTTTTAAACACTTCTTCTTCAACAAAAATCGGCGCTTGTGTACGCAAAGCAAGCGCAATACTATCACTTGGACGCGCATCGATATTTATAACCCTTTTATCAGCAGTGCGCAAAAATAGCTGTGCATAAAAAGTGTTTCCCTCCAGTTTATTTATAATAACACTTTGAATCTGTGCTCCCATCTGATCAAGAATATTTTTTAGTAAATCATGCGTTAGCGGACGAGGCGGCCTAATATTACTTACTTTCATTTTAATTGCCGCCGCCTCTGCCACTCCAATAATTATCGGTATCTGCCTCTGGCCATCCTTCTCTTTTAGAATAATTATTTGATCATGCTTATTCTCATGCATAATAATTTTATAAAGGCTTACGCTTACCATTGGGGCTCCTTCCCGATTTTAGAACAAAAATAGTCTTTAAGTATTTTTTTGTGATCAAAAGCTATATCCACCGGCAGATTTTCCAGACTGAAAACTACGGCATTTTTTGCGTCACTACCAGCACACAGATCCCCCCTGCCAACAGCAGTGAAAACAACTGATATTGTATGCCCTCTCGGGTCACGCTCTGGATCAGAATAAGCATGAAATTGCTTCAGATCGTAAACAGCCAAATTAGTTTCTTCCTTTGCTTCTCGGATTGCTGCTGTTTCCAGACTTTCCTTATAATCGACAAATCCTCCGGGGATCGCCCATCCATAGGGAGAATTCTTTCTTTCAACAAGAATAACTCCGTTTCCGCATTCAATAATAATATCTACAGTCGGCAATGGATTTCTATTTTTCAACATAAAACACTCTAGCCTCAAACATCAAGTCACCAGGCCAATTGCCCGGAAAAATATATCCACACTATTCGGATCAGGTATAAGCATAAAATTTCCGTTAAGCTGCTGATTATCTGTAGCAAAAGAAGTATTAATGCTTATGCCCTCATTTGATTTCATGGTATTCTTAATAAAATCAGCAAACTCATCATCCCCAAAACTTACCGCGGGAATACCGCAATTAGTCTGCAAATTAAACATAGAATCAACCGCAGAAAAATAAGTATTTGCAATAATACTTACAATCTCACCGAAAATACACTTTTGGTCCTCCATGGACAGACAGTTAACATCAGTAGAGTCTAGTCCCTCACCATTAACAAATTTATTCATCAGATCCAAGGCATCATTTTTTGAGAATATGATCAAAGTTTCCGTGAAATCAGATATCCCCTCAACAGTAAGATATGCTACTACCATCATACTTGTGTCATTTGAGACTAGACGTGATTTATAAAAATCACTCATATCAGGCAAAGAAATATCAATTTTTTCTCCGGATATTTCTCCGATAGCTTTTGCTACATGACTAATGCCGATATTGGCAAGTTCCTTCAGCGCAGAGCTCTTTAATTCATCAAACTGGCTAACACACTCCATTTCATCTAACCCCTTTTTCTCTTCATCCATCTGGTAAACATCCCCTTAGATCTAATATCATTTCTTACATTCAGAAGATCCTGATCAATGTTCATATAATCAAAATCATCATACCCTAGATTAACCGCTTTTTTAAGCGCCTCAATCGCTTCGTTTATATTTGCCGTTAAAGAATAACTGCAAGCAAGGTTATAATATACAATAGCATCATCCGGCCTAAGCGTGCTAAGACGCTTATCAATAACCAGTCCTCTATCGTAATCTCCGGCTTTCGTATAGGCCTCAGCCAGAGGAATAAGCACATCTACAAAATCAACATTTTCTTTGATAAGCTTTTCGAAAAATTCTATTTCAAAATCCATTATATTTTTATCGCTTTCGCTATTTTTCTTCAATTTCTTGCTCCCTTAAAAATCCGTTTCTTTAACTTTAAGTTTTCTACTCAGTTCTCTTGTCAGTTTTTTTAGACCGGGGCTTCGAATTACCGGGTAAACTTTTTCTGCCTTTAATTTCTTATAAGCTGCAGGCAGATCGTCGATCTGTCTTTTTACAAAGCTTCTGACCTGTGCCATCTTCGGCTGCGGCCTTAATAATCTGCCCTTTTCAATCATTTTCAACAAAAGCGGTTCACCTTTTTGCCGCTCAGTTTCTAAAGCCAGAATATCTTTCATGAAATTACCCTTCCTATCCCTTAGGCGATAGATCTTTTTTCTACCCGGATAAGTAGCCTTATTTGAACTTAATTTCATTGTTGGGCAAAATTTAGCTTTCCCATTATTAATCTCGCTTAGCTTATAGACAATATCACAATATGGCGCATCTGATGAAACCCCCATATTTGTTCCTACACCAAAACTGTCAATCGAAGCTTTAGCCCTTACTAGTTTTTCAATCTTATGCTCATCTAAATTACCGCTTGCCAGTATCTTTACATAGGCAAAACCATGCTTATTCAGCAATGCCCTGATCTTTTTACTCTCTTTTACCAGATCTCCGCTATCTAAACGTACTCCAAGCAATTGAAACCCTTTTTTTTCAAGTTCTCTCGCAACTATTAATGCATTATTTATCCCCTGGCGATAACTATATGTATCCAGCAACAGCACTGACTCTTTAGGAAAAGTCTCTGTATATGCACGAAAACTCTCAAGTTCACTGTCAAAAGACATTACAAAAGAATGCGCCATTGTTCCTGCTAACTTAATGCCCAAAATCTTTCCAGCCAAAACATTTGAGGTTCCGCTACAACCTGCGATATAACTGGCTTTGGCGACCTGCAGACTTGCAGCCGGCCCCTGAATTCTTCGCAGCGAAAAATCAAAAACAGGCCGCCCTCCTGCTGCAATAACAACCCTTGCCGCTTTAGAAGCAATTGCAGTCTGAATATTAATTGTGTTGAGAAGATACGCTTCAACGAGCTGTGCCTGAGCTAAAGGAGCAGTGATTCTCATTATAGGCTCTTGCGGAAAAATCAAAGTCCCCTCTCTGAGAGCCCAAACATCCCCGCTAAATTTAAGCCGGCTTAAAAATCTAAAGAAATCACTTTCAAAATTGTATTGTTTTAAATAAGCAATATCATCTTTTGTGAACTGGAAATTTTTCAAATATAAAAGAGCATCATTAATTCCGCAAGCAACCAAAAAAGACCTGTCTTTCGGAAGATTACGGATAAACAAATCAAATGTTGCCTCTGCCTGCGGCAAGAACCGCTTATATCCATTAGCCATTGTCAGAGCATAAAAATCCAGGATTAGGGCAGTTTTTCTCATATTACCTCAATCCGAGCAAGAAATACTCTCCTGCCCCGATTAATAAAAGGCCGAATATTTTCTTTATGCGAATCATCCACATGCCTGATTTTGGCATCTTTTTAAGCAATCCGACAAATGCACCGAGTATTAATAAAGGCAGACCTAATCCCAGTGCATATGTAAACAACAATGTTGTTCCTAAAAACAAATCCCCCTGCGAAGCTACATAAGTAAGTATTCCGCCTAAAACCGGTGTTGTACATGGCCCGAGAACTAAACCGGAAACTGCACCTAATAAAAAGGCACCTCCTATACTTGTTGTAGCTTTCGCTTTATTTGGCTTAAAGAAAGTGATCTGAGGGAAATGAAAAACATCAAGCATGAACAGCCCCATAAAAATAAATACATTTCCCACAAATACACTAAGCCAAAAATTATTCTGAAAGGCACCAAACAAAGAGCCGCTAAGGGCAGCCACTGCGCCCAAGACAGAGTAAACAAGAGCAAGACCTAAAACATAGCTTAAAGAGCGGATAAAACCCTCTTTTTTAGTTTTTATCTCCGCACCACCCATATAACCAACAATAACCGGCAGTATCGGATAGATGCATGGGGTAAAACAAATCACAATCCCTGATACAAATACAATGAAATATGTTAAAAAAGAAATATTCTCTAAAGAAATCTGCTGCATCTGTCCTCCTTTTCAGGATTCGATTTATCGCTTCCTATTGCGTAAAAAAGAAGCAAACACAAATCCCCCTGTGAAACCACCTATATACGCCCACCAGGCTACCTTAACCAGGCCTTGCCTTGAACCCGGCAAAGTAAAAAATCCATTTAAGAACTGGATAAGAAACCATATACCTAAAAAGAAATATACCGGCATCTCCGCCACAGTCCAAAAAATAAACACCGAAAACAAAATTATTATTTTTGCCCCAGAAAAAACAACAAATACGCTCCAGGGACACCAGAAATACATCCGCTTGCCCCCAAAGCAGGCACATTAGAATGAATATTTAAATATATGCGTAAAATTTCCAACAAGACCACACAAAATATAAAAGATTAAAAATTTAAAGTGCCCTAATTTATCTTCGGCATTATCTCCCAATATCCACAAATACCACATATTCCTCAGTCAATGAAGCCAGCCGGCATGCAGAAAAAGTGAACTTATCAAAGATATTATTCCGGCAATAGCCTGCGATAATGTCCAGGCCCGCATATTTAAAAAAGCCTCAGGAACTACCGCAAATCTAGAAATCACTTCTTTAAGTTACGATCCAAGCAAAATTTCCTTTAAAAATATATATATATGCGATTATCAGCAAAATAGTTACCAGCGCCAACCTTCTTGCCTTAGCCTTATCGCGCAAAGGTATCAATATGAAACTCCTTACTAATATTTAGCTTAGAATAATATTTTAACAAATTGCTAGATATTCTGCAACACAATTAACTTTTTATAATTAATCTGTTTTTTTAAAGACCCGTCAAAATAGAAAAATGCTGTAACCTATTAATAATAAAATTGTTATGAATTCAAAAAAGCCTTTATTTTTAAACCCTGGCTTTACTTATTTAATAAAACTCTATTTCTACATAAAAAAAAGGAGCTTTTAATACTTACTCTTAAACAAATCCTTGTATGCCTACAAGATCTATGGATCACGACATTAAAACTGTTGATTTTAGAAAATCCACATTCAAAAACACAAAAATAAGCTTAAATTAAGAGATCATAAAGCTGCTTGGACAAAAATTCAGCATCAAAAGAGTTCTAACCGCAATTTTTTCAGCCATGGGCAAAAGTGTACAATATATAAATAAAGTTCCCCGCGCATTAAAATTAATGAAAAACAGAAATATAAATCGCCAAGGAAATGGGATATTATAGAATCTTCACTGTATCACCTCAATATAGAGAATAAGGTCTATGCCTTATTAATGGCAAGAAATGCAGGCCATTTACAAAAAGCATCAGTATTAAAGCCCCATAACTATGTTTTTAACATAATATACAACAAGACATCTGCCGCCAGAAACTTAGTCTAGTTTGCATTCCCCGCACCATAATCGTGAAAATACTCCATTATTATTGCCGCAATATTTTCGGCTATTATCCGATATCCATGCTTTGTACAATGCCTGTCTTCTTCTGAGACAAAGTAATATTTATAAGGCCGATGCCTTAAGAGCTGAACAAATCTCTCTTCATGCCGAATAATCTCAATCTTATACCTGAAAGCCACTTCCATTATTTCAGATGAAACCCCATCAGGATATCCCGAAAAGAAAAGCCTTATATTGTTACGCTCACAAGACTCTACCATTTCTTTTAAATTAGCAGACAAAATTTCAGAAACATTGCTTTCTTTCATAAGAACATTCGCGAAATATAAATTTGCTATTTTAAAAATACTGTTCCTGCCTCGAAGTTTATCCTGAAAGTAATCACGCCTTAATTTTGCGTTCTTGTCTACCATTTCTATAGCTAACTCAATACAATCTCTACTTTTCGGATCCAGCTTCAAGGCCTTCAGATAATAAGCCCTGGATTCTATAAAAAAATTATCCATATAAAGGTCACCTGCCATACGAATATACGCCTGAGATAAAAATTTTTTAGCCATATTATTTTTTGGAAATTTTAATAAGAATTTTTCGTAAAATAAAACAGTTTTTTCAATAATATCCATTCTCATAAAGACATCCTCCAGTTCTTGATGCCAGATTCGAGCCTCAGGATTCTTATTCAAAGCAACCGTTAAACGATTTAACGCTTTAGCATATTCTCTGTTAAGCTTATAACAACGAATTAATTCAAGTACGCTCAGATCATCATTGCCATCGATCATTATTGCTTTATAATAAAATCGTTTTGCCAATCCATAATAACCAAAGTCTCTATATATATTTGCGTAACGTATTAAGATAGGAACAGTTTGGACTTGGGCCAGCTTTAACCGGGCGAAATGATTATATTTTTCTTTCGAATTGATTTGTGCACTCTTCAATTTTAAGTTTTGCAAAATCACAGAAAAAAACTTAGAGATTCTAAGCCTTCCCATAAGAAACTGAAACAGTTTTCTATCTAATCTGATATTACTATCATCAAAATTCCAGGTATCATTTCCGCCGCACATAATAATCACTGCCTCGGGCTTAAGATCAGAGACCGCTTTTTTAAGCTTTTTAAGAACCTGGGTAGAATTGCTGCCGGGAACTCCCAAATTAATAATATTGAACTTTTTCCCATTTTTTTGTTGATTTAATATCTCCTGCATCTGCACAGGATAGCTAAATTTGGCTTTTGCTCCAATTCCGTAAGTAAACGAATCGCCAAAACAAAGAATTTTTATTGCTTGATATTGGGCTTCCTGGCCTTTTGCTCTATAAATGTGCTGCATAAAATAACTGCACACAGACAGAACCGTTTCCATGCTCAGAAGCGCAATACTGATTCCAAGAACGATGAGCAATATTTTTAAACGCAATTTTATTGATTTTTTCTTATTCTTCATTTCGGGAATTTTTCCAGTATTCACAGTATTTATTTATAACACATTCTTTGCATCTGGGTTTTCGCGAAATACAAATTTCACGGCCATGAGCAATGAGTAAATGATTTATTGCCCCCCAATCCCTGCGCACAAAAAGATCCATAAGATCTTTCTCTATCTTCACCGGATTGTTATTTTGCGTTAAGCCTAGCCTTTGAGCAAGACGCCGCACATGTGTATCCACAGCAATTCCTTCATTTTTCGAAAAAGCATTATATAAAATAACATTTGCGGATTTTCTGGCAATACCCGGAAGGCTAACTAAATCAGCCATATTCTCCGGAATATGTCCTTTAAACTTGTCTCTTAACATAATAGCTACTGCAATAATATTTTTTGCTTTATTGCGAAAGAATCCTACAGAACGGATATCCTGTTCTAATATTTCAACTTTAGCATTTGCCCAATCAGATAGAAAGCGATATTTTTGAAACAAAGAGTCTGTGACAATATTAACGCGCCTGTCAGTACACTGTGCAGAAAGCATCGTGGCGACAAGAAGCTCAAAATTATTTGAAAACCTTAAAGCAATTTTAGCCTCAGGGTATTTTTTTTTAAGTACTTTGATCAATTTTGCTTTTTTACTTCGATACACGTAGAATCACCTTTTTTAAAAATTATTCAATATTATTGATATTGTACCAAAATTTACAAAAAATATTTGCATTAATTTATTTTTGTGCTTATAATAAAATTAATCATGAACTTAAGGAGGATAGCATGAAAGCAATTATAGACACAGAAGCTTGTGTAGGATGTGGATTATGCGCTAATATGTGCGCAGAGGTATACCAGATGGAAGACGACAAAGCAATTGTTATCGGCAATTCCATTCCAGAGGAACTCTTGGATTCAGCAAAAGAAGCAGCCACAAGCTGCCCTGTAGAAGCAATAAAAATAGAGGGTTAATTTTTTTAACCCTCTATTTTATAAATACCCTGATCTCTTGATTTATAATAACTCTTTAAATCTAATATTTTAGGCCAATTAAATATTCCAAATCATCCCATGGTTTACGACTCCCTTGGATAGCCACGATAAATTCCTTATTCCCCTTGCTGAATGCACCAAGAAAACAGTGTTTTGCCGCTTGAGTATAGCCTGTCTTTCCAATAAGATTATTGGTTGTACGCCAAAGAAACTTATTATGATTGCGTAATTTAATTACTTTACCGTCACTGCCGGATATACTGGCATACTTCTTCCCCAATATTTTAGTCAATGCCGGATATTCAAGACATTTCTTCATAAATAAAGCCAGGTCATAAGCAGTAGAATACTGTCGTTTTTTATGTTCAGGCAATCCTGTGGCATTGAGGAAAAAGCTGTTTTTCGCTCCCCATGATTTTGCCTGTTTATTCATTAATAATGAGAACTTAAACTCAGTTTCCGCCATAGCCTCAGCCAAAACAACCCCGGCATCATTAGCCGAACTCATCAAAAAACACAGAAGCAGATCCTTAACCTTATATTTTTTCTTTTCGCTTAAATACACCTTACTCGGAGCTATCCCCGCAGCCCTTTTACTGATAATTAAACTCCTTTTAAAATCCAGATTATCAGCGGCCATAACTGCAGTCAGCACTTTTACCGTACTTGCCGCAGGCATCCTTAAAGAGGAGTTTTTTTCAAACAGAACAGCTCCGCTATGTGCATCCATAATAATAGCAGATCTTGCCGTAAGTCCTGCACTTTGCTTAGAAAGCCCTACCCTTGCAAAAAACTGGCCCATAATAATTACGGCTAAAAAGCATATTATATATTTAGTGAATTTCATTTCATTTTCCTAAAAAAGTTAGGACAATCTTTCTGTCTCTTACTCGAGTATCGAATTCTGCCAAAACAACCTGCTGCCAGGTTCCCAAAAGCAGTTTCCCGTCATTAAAAGGTACAATCATCCCGGATCCCTGAAGCGCTGCCCGAACATGGCTAAAGCCATTGGCATCATTCCAGGTCTCATTATGCAAATAGTGTTTTTCACTTGGCGCAATCCGTTCATACAAATCCCTCATGTCTGAGATCATGCCTGATTCATACTCAAAAGATGTTATTGCCGCAGTTGATCCGACAACAAACACATTCATCAAGCCTTCGCTAAGAAATGACTGCTGCAAAGCCTCCTGAAGATCACTGGTAATATCAATTAAATCTCCGGCACCCTTTGTTTTATGCTTTAGAATCTGCGTTATAATTTCCATAGTACAATTCTATCCCCAACAACTTGATCATGAAATTTTATGTTTTGTCATTAATAATATTCATTGACGAAAATTGTTTATCAAGTTATAATTTTTATAAATATTTTAACATAGATTTATCTTAACTAGGAGAAAAAAGTGAACAAGAAAATATCTAAGCAAAAAAAGCAACTTTTTACCATTCTCAAAAAAAATTCATTTAAACGCAAACGCGTCATTCTCTCCAGCGGGAAAGCCAGTAATTTTTACTTTGACGGAAGAATAAGCTCTCTTATAAGCTCAGGCGCTTATCTTATTGCAGAGATACTTCTGGATATGATAAAATATGATAAAATTGACGCGATTGGTGGACTTACACTCGGAGCTGATCCTATAATCGGAGCAACAGTTGCCATAAGTTTTGGGAAAAGCAGGCCGATTAATGGTTTCATTGTAAGAAAAGATGAAAAAAAACACGGCATGAAAAGAAAAATTGAAGGGCCGGCGCTGAAGAAATCAAGCAGAGTTGTAATTATCGATGATGTAGTTACAACCGGTTCATCAACGATTCAAGCTATTAAATCCGTGCAGGAAATCGGATGCAAAATTGTCCGCGTAATCGCAGTAGTTGACAGAAACGAAGGCGCAAAAGAGAATATTGAAAAATGCAAATGTAAGCTTGAATCGATTTTTACAAAAGCTGACTTCGGAGTTTAACTTAAGGATCTATTATGGATGTTATTGGTATAATACCCGCGCGTTATGGTTCAACCAGGCTTGCTGCAAAAGCACTTGCTAACATATTGGGCAAGCCTATGATACAGCATATATATGAAAGAGCCAAGGAAGCTTCTGTCTTAGATGAAGTTATTGTGGCTACAGATGATGAAAGGATAAAAAAGGCCGTAGACTCTTTTGGAGGAAAAGCTTTACTTACATCTAAAGAGCACACATCGGGAACAGAACGGCTTACTGAAGTAGTTTTCGACATGGATGTGAAGGTTATTGTTAATATCCAAGGCGATGAGCCTCTTATTCACCCATCCATGATTAATGATGTTGCTTATGCCATACTCGAAAATCAAAATATCGTCATGGCAACCCTAAAACAACTTATCACTGATATAAATGAGTTTAATAATCCAAATGTAGTAAAGGTAATCACGGATAAAAATAACTTTGCTATTTATTTTTCCAGGTCTCCTCTGCCAAACATATTAAGGAAAAAAGAAGGATTAGATATACCGATTTACAAGCATGTCGGGATTTATGCTTACACAAAAGACTTTTTACTTACTTTCAAAGGATTGAGATCCTCAAAGCTAGAGCTTGCAGAATCACTGGAGCAGCTAAGAGCAATAGAGAACGGCTATAAAATAAAAGTGCTGGAAACCAGACACGAAACTATCAGCATAGATACGCAGGAAGATCTCGATAAGGTCATAGACTATCTTAAGAATTCAATTAATAGCTAAATAGACTGATTTAGCCACTCTTGCTGTGTCTGCTCAAGAAGCTGTTCTGCTTTCACCTTATCTTCAAGCGGAACATACAGATAATAACCGGACGCAATGGTTCGAATCGGCAAGCCCCAGCTAAAATGGGACGGTTTAATCTCATTCATAATGCTTCTGCTTCTAAGACATGCCTTCTTCACCTCTGCCTCAGTTTCATCAATGGCAATATCTAAAAGGGTCCATTGTTTTGAAGGAAGGCTGCAGATTTTACGGAAAAATTTCAGTTGTCTTTTTATGTCATGGTATACTCCGACCAGAACTATCAAACCAAAAGCACCAAAAATACCTGCACTCATAAAGGAAATCTTAAGGATCAACGGTAAAGCAACTGGAAGGTAATAAATCGCTACAAATAATATCACGCTTAATGTTATCGTTTTAGTAATGGAAGCATTCAAATAATCTATTATCTTTTTATTTTGGCTTTCCTTTATTTTGCACTTATGCGCCAAAATGAGCTCATAAAATCTTCTGGGCCGATAGATTACTTTTGCGTAAACAAGCGTAAAGAAAATTATAGCAATTAAAACCATTGCAAAAGAAGCAAGATCAAACGAAACCTCAAAATAAGAGAATACTGTCTCTGTAATAATCAAAGGCCATACCCCCATCCATACCGGCCTTATTGAAATATGAAAATGCTCATTATTTTCAGTACACATATCTATTCTATTTACAATTCTAGTAACTTTTCTGGCAAAATAAATAAAAGCTATTGTTATAACACTGAAAATAAACAAATGTTTCAAGCCTATCAGATTCCTGCCCCAGAATACAACCAATTGATCCCCGGCAAAAATAAATCTTAATATCACTTCTACGGCAAAAATCATACCCACTCCATTACCAAAACCATATTTATTTATAACCTGCGTAAGCATTATAAAAATAAGCGTCATTACACAAAGAGAAAGAATGGTAGTTATCTGAAAAGGAAGTCCGGCAAATTTCAGCAGGTTAATATCCGGGAATTGATTCAAAAGCTGCAAATCCATACTTGCCTGATATCCGGAAAACACACTTAAAATCAGGGCAATAATTACAGTCCCATACATCATTTTAGAACGCCCATGTTGTTCATGAAAAAACTTTCTATTTAACCCAGGCACAAGAAAAGCTATTATTTGAAGCATTACACAGGCATTAATAAAAGGCATTATCCCTAAGGAACTTACCGATACATTACGCAGTTTTCCAATATGCACAAGAGCCATCAAATCCATTAAGCCCCCGCCTTGCGTCCTAATATGCTGCTTATAGAGCTCAGCCAATGCGCTTAAATCAACCCCTGGCAGAGGCAAAAAATAAAGCACACGTACAAGCACAAGAACAGCTATGGTAACTAAAATCCTCTTCCATATGCCACATTCATCACTTTTTTTTATCGTCATCTTATCCCACCCTTCAAAAGAAGATTAAAATTCTCCGTTTACTATCTGGGCATCGCCCGCTAATTTCTTCACCCCTTGAATCCTGCGTTTTAACTTATTGTCTCTGGGATAAAGTTCTAAAATTTTCTTATAATAATGAATGCTTTGTTCATAATCCTTTATCCTTTCAAAAGAAGCCGCGAGTAGTGTCAGAACATGCCTTTTTTCGATATTATTGACCTCCCTTGGCAGAAAAAGATAAGCCTGTCTGAAATAGGCTATGGACTTGACATAATCATTATTCATAATAAAGTAAATATCACCTATTTGCGAATAAATTTCCCAGGCTTTGGGGTTATATCTCAATCCATTCTTCAAGAATCTAATTGCCTTATCAGACTTACCCAGGCGTATGCCCAGCCAATAACCACCCACAATATATGCCTTAATATAATATGGATCCGCTAATACAGCAAGTTCAAACCAAGGCATTATCTCGGCACTTTTGGCATTATTAAGATGTTGAACCGGCTTGTAAGAAATAGCCTTGTTTAAGCGTGAAAAAATATCCTGATCATCATTCACAGGCTGCCAAATTTCATTATTCTGCTTAGAGACATGCTCGTGGGGTACTTCACCTTCTAGACAAGAATGTCCTGCATTGTGCTTTGGATGCGAAGTCCCGCCGTGAAAATATCTATCTGCTTTTAAATACAAAATTGCCGCTATACTGCTGCGCAGCTGTCCAAACATCTTATAGAAAATATCGTTTTGACAAATAAGGGAATTATTATTTGCCATAAAAAAAACATCAAGGTGTGCTGAACTACAAACTAAAATCAATACCACGATGATAACAATTAAGCTAGAATGGAATTTGCCTAAAGCCATCTCTTTTGAAACCTCTTAAAAACAAAAAAAAGCAAGCAAGCCACATAAAGAGTCGCATACCCAAATATAGACAACATAACCCACAGCGGTAATGGACTCCATTCATATATAAGTCGATGGCGCAAATCAAAAAATTCAAAATGAGGCAAGAGATAATAAGCAATTTCCCCCAGAATAGGCAGGCGGTAAAATGCTTCTCGCATATTAGCGCCAAACCAACTCATTAAAAAGAAAATAGTATATGACAAAGTAACTGTAGTGGAAAATGTACAAAATACGGAAAGGCATATAGTCATTGCATTCAAAACAGCAAGCATAATAATACCACCCATAAATACCTGTGTATAAAGCAGCCAATCTCCTTGTCCTTGTTTAAGTAAGCTTATAACCGTAAACAGCAAAAAAAATAAACCGAAACTAATCCAGCTTATAAACAAACTTCCCAAAAATTTACCGGCAATCACATGAACTCTCTTTATCGGTTTTGCCAAAAGAGGATATATTGTCTTTCCGCTTATCTCTTCTAACATAAGTCTTGCCGCATTAGGTACTGCAATAATTATGGAAAATAAAAATACAAGCCCCAGTCCTATTTCATTCATATATCTATAAATATGCTTAATTTCAAAAAAAGCGGCATTTGCTAGATAGACCATTAAAATAAGCAGCATTGTAATAAACACATATATATCTTTTTTACGGAATATTTCACGCATTATATTTATTGCGATCAGTTTAACTATCAACATAGGTCACCTTTTATTATAATGTCTATAAAATACCTTTCTAGACTCATATCATCTCCCTTTTGCTTAAAAATATCCTCTACCTTATCTGTTTTTACCAGGACACCTTTATTTATAATTCCAATCCTGTCACAGACAAGCTCAACTTCTGAAAGCTCATGAGAGGAGAAAAAAATTGTTTTCCCTTTTGCCTTTAACCCTTTAATTATCTCACGTACGCTGCTTCTCGCCAGAGGATCAAGTCCGCTTGTAGGTTCATCAAAAATTAGCAAGTCAGGATCATTTATTAGGGATTGGGCCAGGCTTATCTTTTGCATCATTCCTTTAGAAAAATTTTTCATCAATACATTTGCTTCTGCCTCCATACCAACAAGACTTAGCAAGTTGTCAATTTTTTTATCCGCAGTCTTTTTTCTAAAGCCAAAAAATCCGGCATACATTCTAAGCAGTTCCCGTGGGGTTAAATACCAGTAATAATTAGCAATCTCCGGCATATAGCCCATACGTGAACGCACAGAGTAATCAGAAGAATCTTGTCCAAAAATGCTTATTTGACCCGCGGCTACAGGAAGAAAGTTAAAGATTGATTTTATGGTAGTAGTTTTGCCAGCACCATTAGGGCCAAGAAAGCCAAACACTTCTCCAGAGACAATCTTAAGCGTAAGATGAGCAATTGCCTTTTTCAGGAAATTGCTTCCTTTATAAGTAACAGATAAATCATTCAATTCCAACGCATATTTCATGAGCTTATTATACCAAAAAAAAATTGATTATTAAAGCTGCTTGAAAAACTTATCCTCAAATATCGTCCCTTGATTAAGAACAAGATCAGGATCTATTGTCTTTTTAATAATAGCCATTTCACGCAACCCTTTAACGCCAAGCATAATTTTAAGATATTTCCGTTTTAATTTACCGATTCCATGTTCTGCTGAAACAGTTCCTCCCAATCTAAGGCCTTCCTTGACAAACTCAAGGTAAAGATTTTTAGCCCTTTGAAAATCGTTTTTAGTTTTCGGCATTAAATTAACGTAAAGATGATTTTCCCCGATATGGTCGAATACGCAATATTGCATACTGCTGTTTTCAAGTGCGCGTTCATAGAAATCAAACATCCCCGGAAAATGCCTATCTGAAACCGCAATATCAGTATTAATCTTCGAAAACCCGTTTTCTTTAACTCTTTCATTTATAAAAACCGGCAAATCGTAGCGCATTGCATTAATAGGAATCTAGCGGTATTTCGGCCTGAGCATATCAAGAGAGAAGACGTCAAAATATTCAATACAACTAGCATCAATATCGTTATTTTTAGCAGATTTTCGGCTGGTATATGTTAGTTTTTTAGATTAAAAACAAATTCCAGTGCCTGCATTTTGGTTTTAAAAAAGACTACTCCGTTAAACTCCTGTTCCGGCAATTCACAGAGGATTACTTTGATCTTACTTATCATACCTAAAATACCCTCACAACCAATAAACAAGTCAATCAGATCACTACCGGAAAAGATATAATAATCGACAGAATTTTTAACTTTAGGCAGGCGGTAGCCGGGCAAAGCACAGAATAATGGCTTGTTTTTAATAGGAATATAGAGCCTGTTTTTAACAAAACAATTACCTCTTTGGATATCAAGTAATTGCCCTGTGGACAGGATAATATACAGGCCAAGGATATGCTTTCTTGTTGAACCGTATTTAAAACCTTTAGCCCCGGAGGCATTGGTAGCTACGGTTCCCCCCAAGATATGCATTTTTTTCTGTAGGATCAAGTAAATAGGTGAGTCCGTATTTAGCAGCCTCCAGGCATAACTGCTCAATGCTCACGCCAGGCTCTATAACTGCAAATCCCCCAGGCTTGTCCGGAAATTTTTTAATATCAACTATTTTGTTTAGTTTTTCAGTTGAAATTATTGAACCACTCAAGGAAATTCTACCTCCCACAATACCGGTTTATGCTTCGAATATAGTCAGGGGCATTTTTCCAGAAGCAGCTTCTTTAAAATAAGCAATTGCCTCATATTCAGTTTTAGGAAAAACTATTTCCCGGGCATTTCCACAACTCAACCCAGAACTATCCTGTAAATAATCTTTGAATGTATCTATATTCTTTTTTCGTAACATAATTAACCTAATTACCTTCATTATAGAATAAAATAGTCATTAACCGCTACAAATAAAAGACTTGACATAAAGTGGCACTTGTGATATTATTTTAATATTGAACGGAGTCATCTGACATTTACAAGGAGGTAAAAAAAGATGCCTAGCAAGAAAAGCCATCCAGAATCATCTGACCAATCAAAGAAAAACGAAATATTGCGTAATTCTACGAGTAAAAAATTCAATGCAAATAATACCCAATTAAAGCTGGTATGCTTTGAGAATTCAATTGCCTCAAAGATGCGCGAAGAAGACATTATCCGTGCTTGTTCTATCTACAACAAGACTCAGGAAAAAATCATTAAACTCAAGATATCACAGATCTATTTTAATTAGAAACTGTTTGTCCTCTTTTAAAATCCCAAAATTTACCTTATACAATCATATATTGAAAATAATGAACTGAACCGACATCACGCCATACAGATATTAGCGTTTAAAGGCAGCATTTAGAATACTATCTCTATTGGGAAGGATCTTTTTTCTTCTTAAATATATTAGAAAGCTTTTCTAAATTAGTATGTTTTTTTTGTACTGCGCTTAGATTTTGTTTATGAATAGAATCATATATTTCTTTTCTATGAACAGGGATATCTCGCGGAGCAGTTATCCCCAGCTTAACTTGCTCACCGCGGACTTCCACAACCTTCACTTCAACATTGTCCCCGATAATTATACTTTCATTTGGCTTGCGCGAAAGAACTAACATTTTTATCCTCTATTTTTTTAAGCATTTCATCCAAAACTAAATGTTGTATCGAATAATCCTGTTCTTGTAAGACTACCTGTCTACATATATTTTTCTCTTTATTAATCATCAGCGGTGCCAGTAAATTAGCGCTGATTTGATCTGAGCCTTGAGGCACACACACAATAACATAACACATGCATTCCTCAATATCGCTGATCTGCAATGCTGTTTTATCCAGTAATGATACTACGGGTTTATAATCCAGTTTAACTTCCAGAGGATCCATAATGATAAAATTTATTCCAGAGTCGCTTTGCGACTGCATCCAAAAGAAAGGCTCCTTTGATTTCTCACTCACAATTCTATACTCTTTATGTGTTTCAAACCCGATAATCCCTTCCGGAAAAAACATTTTGCTCCCATTGAGCGATGAAGCCCGCTCTTCATGTTTAATAGTTGTTTTCATATAACTACTTACCCCCTTTCTTCATAAACGAACTCATCCATTTATGATCATCATTTTTTGTTTATTAAAAATTTAAACTCCCCAGCATATTGATTGTCATTTGGTTATCCGGCTCAATTAATAAAACCTCTTCTAATTCGTACTTTGCGCGCGCATAATTCTTTTTTAATATCGCGCTCATTGCCCTAGCAAAATAAGCATCCGCTTACCCTCCTGCTCCTTTTTAAAACCGCTGAAACCTTCTGCATTATCTTTGCCTTACTTAAAAGCATTTCCGCTAAAAGCACCATCTGATTTTCCTTAACAACGCTTAAGTTATTTCTTATTTATTAGTCTCTATCCATCTTTTCACGTAATTGCTCAGAAACATTTTCCATCTTTCTTTCATAATAACTTTTGAGCTTTTCATTTTCTTTTTCAAGAATGCGAATCTGTTTTATATATTTAGCCTCTTCAATGCGCAGCTTCTTTTCCCATTCAAAAGAATTATGCAGAATCTCTGCTTCAGCGTCTCCTTGGAGGTTCAGTATCGTTTTTTTCTGTTTAGCCAGTTTTGTCTCTAATGTGCTCTTCTGGTCGGCAATTTTATCTTGCAGTTCTGCTAACTCGCGTTTTTGTCTTTTATTCTCCTTCTTTACATTTCTAAGCTCATCCTTTACGATTTTAGAAATTTTGTATGCCTCTCTTGTCTCTTCTCCGGAATAAAGCGCTAATTTCTGATTCAATATTTGGATCTGATTGTTTTTTTCAGAGACGACTATCGCCTTTGTTTTTATCTCCTCTTTGAGCTTTAGAATATACATCCTCAACTGTTCAGATGATTTTTTTAAAACCTCATTTTCTTCTAAATATTTATTTTTTTCCTTCTCTATACTTTGCCCATACTCAAGCTCTTTTTCCGCTGTCAACTGCCTCAGAATCTTTTCCTTTTGCTGAGCCTGCTGCTTTGTTTTTTCGATCTCTTGCTCTCTCTTAAAAATTTCCTCAGCATACTTATTTTCTTTACTGCGAATTATTTCATCCAGTTTTTCGTATTTTTGATTCAATTTATATTCTAATACTTTTACTTCCTGCTCTGTTTTAATCCTGTATCTCTCTTCAAGCTGGAGATGTTTCTGTTTATATTCTTCTTCTTTTATTTCCAGTTCTTGATTAAATACGCTTCTTTGTTTTTCTATTTTTTCATTAAAGTCTTTAACCCGCTGCGCCAAAACTCTTATCTGAGAGTCTCTCTGAACAATCGAAGTCCCAGCGTCTCCTATTTCCTGTTCCCGGACCATACCCTCTACGCCTTTAGATTCATCCATAATCTGCTGCAGACGGGCATCATATTCCTTTTCCTTGCGTTTTAGAACCTCTTTATGCAAATTATCCTTTATTTTTAATTGTTCGCTCAAGCTGTCAACCTTTGCTGTAAGCTCAATTATCTTTTTCTCACCCCTGTTATCCAGTACGGATTTATCCTTTTGCTTTGCCTGCGCCATAACTTTCTCAAACTGCCCTGATAAGCTTTTCACTTTCATGTTGAACTCAAGCTCTTTTTGGATAAACGCTTCTTCGCTGGCTTTCTTCTGCTGAACAAAGTCATCCTCAGCCTTAAGTAATTTCTTTTCAAGGCTTTCAATTACCGGATAAGAAGACTCTTCTACGGCTTTTTGAAATATCAACTGCTGCTTTTTAAGCAGCTGTTCATATTTCACTTTCTGCTTACTGAGTGCCTCTTCCTGTGCCTGTTTCTGCTTATTCAATTCTTCCTTCAAAAAAGCTATTTCATTATCAAGTATCTTTTTCCAATAATAGCTTTTATTATCCCCAGCATTTTCATTAACACGATTTGATTGATAGATAACAGTCGGTTCATTAGATTTGACTGTCGCAACTGCCAAGCTAGGGATAAAAACCATCAACGCAATAATTGCAAGAATCATCTTTAACAAAATATCCGCAGATTTAATATCTCTTTTCATATTCGTAATTTTCCCTTATTTAATTCGCCTGCAAATAAAGAAAAAACCGAACGTCATCTTTATGTTTAAAAGACAACTTTCGGTTTTACTTTAAATCTTCCTAATTTTACAAGTATAGATTTTGAAGCCAATTTTATATTACCCCTTAATCCTGGAACTTTTTGCCATAAAAAACAGTCTGGTATCTTAGAGAAATAAGCCCTACTTCCCCCTACACTACGCCACCCCTATTAACATAAAAAAATATTAATTAGTAGACATTTTCAGCTTAGTGCTATCTATTTACTAATTATGACTTTAAAGAAGGGAAAAGTCAAGTAAAAATTAGCTTTTTTAAAGGATTTTACACAATATTTTGAACAATTTGGTATGCTTGATACAAGATATAGATATTGGGAAATTTGAGAGATTAAAAAAATGCGGTTATTCATTGTAGAAGAGATGTAAATCAAACACTATATCTAGTGCCTATTTTTAGGCAATATCAACTGAAATCACTTGAGTTTTAGCCCCAAATCAAGCCCTAATCGAACAATCTCCAAAGCCTTGCCTTTCATGGCCGATCTCTCTGTCTTGGAAAATTCTCCCCAAAAAGGCCTGGATATTATATTGTCACTGACAAAGCAAAAAGCAATAGCTTTAATCTTTTGCCGGGATGTCGCTGCATAAAAAAACGCACACTCAAGATCTACACTCTGTACTCCGTTTTTAGCCAATTCCTCGACTCTTGGCTTTTCCTGATCCCAAAACGTATGAATGCTCAAAACATTAGCTTGTTTTAGATCATATCCTTTCTCAATTGCTGTGGCTAAACTATTTTTGAGCATTTGCGGATCGGGATAGAAAACATTTTTGCTATCTGATTTAAAATTTATTCCAAACTTCTTATGATATTGCGTATCAAAAACAGCCTCCTTTAAAACAACAGCATCGGAGATTTTCAAATTCTGAACAGCTCCAATAGCTCCGAGGAAAATCACTGCTTTTAATTTTTGCGGGTCTTGGGCCAGAATACAATCCACTACCATAGTCTGTCCCATGCCTGTATTGACAAATGTTATTTGTTTATTTTTATAAACCCCGCTCACCCCATGAAAAATAAGCCCTTTAAAGAATTTCTGCCTCTTGAGCTCAGAGGCGATGATCTTTGCATGGAAAAAAGGGCTAATTATAAGCACTTTGCCTATATCATGACGACTTATTCCGAATATTTTTTCAAACTTCTTTTCTTCTATATCCTTCATCTTGCCCTCACAAGTTCATAATCCATTTTACCCAGTCCAATGCTTTGAGCATATATCAATTGATCCATATAAAAAGCCGCCTGCGGGTATCCCTTTTTAAAAATATCCTCATTGGCATTTTTTACAACCATATCTGCCGCTGCCTTATCACATGCTACGGGATCATCCGACGCAAAGATCCCAATATCATCTACGATAAACGGCTCATCCTTGGCCATACAATCGCAGTTCTTCGTAACATTTACAGCAAAATTAAAGAAAACCTTTTTCTTTATATTAAGCAAAACCCCGTAAGCATATTCGGCTATCTTTTCACTGAGCACTTTTGCATCTTCTCCATAATCATCGGCAATAGCTCCAAATTTACAGGCCGCAATACATTCGGCGCAACCAATACACAAATCCTGTTTTATGAACGCCTTTTCCTGGTATTCTATTATCGCATTCGCTGGACAATTTTTTATACAGCGCTTACAGAATGTACAATTTTCTGGCTTTACCCGCGGTTTTATATTTGAATGCTGTCTTAATTTCCCTGACCTGGAGGCAAAGCCCATTCCCATATTTTTCAAAGATGCCGCAAACCCGCTTAAAAGATGTCCGGTAACATGAGCTATACTCACTACGGAATCAAAATACATTACCGGCTTTGCAATGCTCACTGATTCAAAATGTTTTTTTTTGATCTGGACCTCCATAGCATTTTCCCCCCAAAGTCCATCAGCGATAATAACCGGTGCCCCCAAAGAAACCGGATCAAACCCATGCACTGCCCCAAGCATAAGATGATCCACGGCATTAACCCGGCTGCCCTGATACAGAACATTCGTTTCAGCTATGAAAGGCTTTGCTGCCATTGACTTTATCTTATCAATGGCCACCTTAGCTGTTTTTGCTCCAACATGCCCGGTATTGCCTTTTTCCCCCATATGTATTTTTATAGGAACGATCTCCCCTTTTTTAAAACCATTTAAAAGCCCGCTCAGCTTTATCAGGTTTTTAAACAAATACGCAACCTGGACTTTATCCTTGGAATTTGCAACTGGTTGAAAATAAACAATACTTTTTGACATCATCTACCTCTTTCTTATTTTAACTCTAAATAATTAGTTTCTATGATAGCTAAGTACGCCTAAAAATACAATCAATTTATCATCGCCTGCTTCTTTTACACTCGACATTTCATTTTTTGTGTATTAGTATGTAATTTGATGGTGTTCAACTATATATATGCAGGGCTCACTTAACGATCCAGACTTTTTGATGAATTTTACTTTCAATAAAAAAATACTGCCCTGATCAACAACTGTTACAAAAAAATCATTCCCGAAAAATACACTTTACAGAAAAATTTAAAATGAAAAACAAAACAAGGACACAAGTCATAATATTTTTATCTGCTTTAATTTTATTTCATTTGGCAGTAAATTGCTTGTGGCATAGCAGCAATAAAATGCCTCAAGGCAAAGGTGCTTTTGAGCATTTAAATAAAACAGCTAATATGCTCCGCATATTTGAGGGAGATTTGAAGCCACATTTCTACAGTCAAAACCATTCCTATGTATATAATATAATATTCCTCACAAAAAAATGGCCCCCTTTTTATTATTTTAGCGGATTATTGTTTTACATATTATTATTTCCTCTAGTAGGAATGGCCTCGATATATGCAGCTTCTAGTTTTTTCTTCGCACTTCTAATAATATTTTCTTACAAAACAAGCAGGCAAAACTACAATCACAAAATTGGCTTGTTTTCAGCTTTCTTTTGTTCCTTCATCCCTTATATCTCCTATGCAAGCAGACAGTATAATTTGGAGATAGCCTCAACAGCTTTTATTTTTATAAGCTACTATTGCTTATTAAAATCAAATAAATTTACAAATAAAAAATTCTCCATTATTGCCGGCTTATTCGCTGGGATTAGCCTGCTATTCAAATACACCTCGCTGGTTTTCATTTTAAGTTACTTACTACTTACAATACGTCAACTGCTTCAAGATTCCAAAAAATATGATTTAAAAATCTGGGCGAGAAATTTAGCATTGTTCTCGACGATTACAACCATTATCAGTATGCTCTATTACAGCAACCCTATGGTCATAAAATCGCTATTTAAACGCGCCCTGCATCCTGACTTTATAAGCACTCAGATAAGCAGAGTTTATTTTTATCTCAATGGAATGGTCTTTGACTTGTTAGGAACAATTATAACATCCATATTCCTGGTTTCTTCTGTTATATTTTTAAAAAGAAAAAAGGAAAGAAACATCTTTATTTTTCTTATAGGTATTCCTCTGCTCGTAATCTCGTCTGTTCCAAAAAGCGACCTGCAAAATCATCTAGACTATCTGATCCCTGTTCTGCCGATAATAGCCATGTTATGTTCTGCGACTTTATTAGGCATAAGGAAAAAAATAGTTAGGCTGGCCCTCTTAACATTTACTATTACAGTTTTAGTATTTCAATTCTTCGCAGTTTCATTTATTATTCCTGAAGGCAGACCGATTTTTGCGCATCATGGGTTCAATGATATATCTACCTTCTTCGCTTTTTCACGGCCTCCTATAAAAAAATCACCTTATACAGATGTTGCCGAATACATTTCCAAGAGCAGCGCAGGAAAAAATATTAAGATCGGCCTTATCTCTGATAGTAGCGATATTTTTGCAGTAATCTTTGAATCTCATATTTTCTTCAGACAAGATACCTGGAAAATGATAAATTTTGCTTTAGACAAAAATCGTTTTTATAGACATTTAGATACATATGATTACTTGATCTACTCTTCAGACACCTTGCAGGATTTTTTAAATAAAGATAAACGGCTGACCACCATAAAAGACCGCTTTAAGTTGAAAAAAGCATATTTTTTCCGATCAACAATCCCCTTTTTCAATTTTGAAGAAAAAGTATTCCTATTTAAAAATACCTATGATCATAAAATTGATTAAAGATCTCCCCCTACAAATTAGCATTGCTGCAGCAGTTTACTAACAGAGAGTTATCTCCCTTATATGTACAAGACCAATTTTACTATATTTATCCATTAGATAATTCGAAAAATTGGATTAGTCCGCAAAAAGTTTATCAGGGCATAGACAAGGATTTACTTAAGAAGATGAATATCCCCTGAGATTTTTCCTTGAGAGAAAAGGAAGAGGCTCTTTTAATACATAAATCATTGCTAAGCTCAGGGCAATATTATTATTTATACAAGAAATTGTGATAAAAAAAGCTGCGCTTGAAATAAATAAAACCTCACAAAAAATTGTGAGGTTTTGAATTTGGAGCGGGAGAAGGGAATCGAACCCTCGTAACCAGCTTGGAAGGCTAGTGTTCTACCACTGAACTACTCCCGCGTAATCTTTACATATCAAAAAATTCGATATTTCACAGCTTGACAAATGAGACCACAATTTACGGAGTGAAACGAACGAAAATTGTCTGGTCGAATTTGATCCCACCTACGCTTTCTTCTGTACCTTTATGGAGCTCAGCTACGGCGGGCACGCCCGCCATTTAACTGTTCATTCTTAAGGATAGCCTGCCATCTGCCACTTTGTTTCTACAAAGCAATTTTTATAGATGGCCTGCCATCCATAGCTTTGGTTTACCAAAGCGAAGGATGGTGGGCAGGATAGGATTTGAACCTATGTAGGCGTCGCCGGCAGATTTACAGTCTGCTGCCATTTCCACTCGGCCACCTGCCCAATAAAAGTATAAAGTAAAAAGGTAAAAGTAAAAGGTTAACAATTTTGCCGCTTTTGCCTTTTTCCTTTTGCCTTTTTACTTACAAAATGGAGCTGGCGAGAGGAATCGAACCCCCAACCAGCTGATTACAAATCAGCTGCTCTACCGTTGAGCCACGCCAGCAAAATCTCTATTTATTACCGCTTATTTTCTTTAAAACAAACGGTAGTATATTTAATATATCAGTGGCCAGTAAACTTAATTGGCCTGTATGTTTTACTGCCTCATCCCCAGCCATTCCATGTACATATACAGCTAATTTTACCGCATCAAATACATTTGGTGATTGACCTAAAAAAGCAGCTGTAATCCCTGTAAGCACATCCCCGCTGCCTCCCTTAGCCATACCGGGATTTCCTGTATTGTTTTCAAAGACTTCACCACTTGAATCTGCCACTACTGTTCTGTGGCCTTTTAATACAGTTACAATATTATACATACCTGAAAACTCTTTTGCAAGCATTCTTCGATTTTTCTGCACATAGCTTGTTTTTCTGTCTAAAATACGGCCCATTTCACCTGGATGGGGGGTGATCACTGTCAAGGCCCTGCGATTTTTTAAAATGTCCATATAACCCACAAGAGCATTCAATGCGTCTGCATCTATGACCATGGGAATATTTATACTACTTATGATCTTTCTTATAAGAGCCTGCGTTGACTTATTCCTTGATAGGCCAGGGCCGATAGCCAATACATCCTTATCTTTAGCAAATCTCCTTATTTGCGAAAAAGACTTTAAGGCCAGGCTACCTTGGCTTGTTTCCGGTAATGGCAAGGTCATTGCTTCTGTAAGTTTTCGGCTTACTATTGAATACTGGCTTTGAGCAATGCCAAGCGTCACCAACCCTGCCCCGCTAAGCAATGCACCTTTTGCGCATAAGACAGCTGCACCGGTCAATCCCTTTGATCCGGCTATAATAAAAATATGCCCAAAATTACCTTTATGGACATCTTTTTTTCTTTTTAAAAATTCCGTATTAAGACCCTTTTTACTTTTCATTTTTCCCGACTAAAATAGCCATTGCCTGTGCATAATTACGGGTATGCGACATGCTTACACAGATTTCACTGATATTCTTCTTTTTTCTTAATTTCTCCATTGCCCGTTTTAATGTTACAACCGGCCGGCCATGCTTATTGTTTATAATCTCTACATCCCTAAGGTTAACAATTGAAAAACCATCACCAAATGCTTTTAATACCGCTTCTTTCGCGGCAAATCTCGCAGCCAGATGCTCACAATAGAATTTCCGGCTCATAGAATAATTTATTTCCTGCTCTGTGAATATTCTTTTAAGAAATGAATCCTTCCATTTTTTAATAGCATTCTTCATTCTTTTTGTTTCGATGATATCAGTCCCACAACTTATAAACATCTTAATTCCTTTGATTTACCCGATTTGAGCACTAGCTATAATTACTTTCATTTCAGATACCGCCTGATATAATCCCACCAGCACCGCTCTTGATATTATTGAATGTCCAATATTAAGTTCTTCTATCTCTGGAATAGCCTCGATTATAGACCTTGTATTTAAATATGTTAAACCGTGTCCGGCATTAACTCCCAACCCAATCTCTTTTGCAAAAGATGCTGCCTTGGCCAGTCTGTCCAACTGTTTTTTAACCGCTTTTGAAGCCACTGCATTGGCAAAGGCACCTGTATGCAATTCAATAAAATCCGCTCCGATATTTTTTGCAGCTTCTATCTGCTTCTTCTCAGGTTCGATAAATAAGCTTACAATAATATTTTTTTCTTTTAGGCGTTCTATAACACTTTTTATCCTGCCCTGTTTGCCTGATACGTCCAAGCCCCCTTCAGTAGTAACTTCCTGCCGCTTTTCCGGGACTAAAGTTGCCTGTTCAGGCTTAATTTTTCTTGCAATAGTTACAATTTCAGGAGCAATAGACATTTCCAGATTTAGCCGTGTACGCAAACTCTTACGCAATAAACGAACATCCCGATCATTAACATGACGCCTGTCCTCCCGGAGATGAACTGTTATCCCATCTGCCCCGGCATTCTCTACAATAGCTGCTGCCTCTAAAGGGTCAGGCTCTATTGTCTGCCTTGCCTGTCTAAGGGTAGCCACATGGTCAATGTTTACGCTAAGCTTTATCATTTTGGGACTCCTAGCTCATTCTCTATAACCTTAGCAATGGAATCAGCGATCAAATTGATCTCCCTTTTATTTTGACCTTCTACCATAATCCTTGCCAGAGGTTCAGTCCCGGAATAGCGCATAACAAGCCTCCCTGTATCCCCAAGCCGCTTATGGGCTTGCATAATTTTTCCCCAAACCACAGGCATCTTTTTAAAATCTTTCCTCTGGGTCACTCGCACATTTTTTATAAGTTGAGGATACTTCTTTAGACCCAAAGCAAGTCGGCTGACCTTTTTATTTTCTCTTTGCATCGCCTGTAAAATTTCCAGAGCACTTAGCATCCCATCTCCTGTTGTCGCATGTTCAAGAAAAATAATATGCCCTGATTGTTCGCCGCCAAAACCAGCCTTATTCTTTATGAGTTGCTCAAGCACATACTTATCGCCTACATCTGCACGTATCAAGCGTACCTTTATGTTATCCAGGAACTTTTCCAATCCAAAGTTACTCATCGATGTTGCGACAACAGTATTATTAAGCAGGCAATTTCTTTTTAAAAAATGCCTCGCTATAAGTGCCATGATGAAATCACCATCCAGGACTTTTCCCTTTTCATTGCTGAAAATAACCCTGTCCCCATCCCCGTCAAATGAAAATCCTATATCAGCTTTTTTCTTTTTTACTAGATCTGCCATGCCTTGAGGATAGAGAGAACCGCAATTGCGGTTAATATTCACTCCGTCAGGTTTATTGTTCACAATGAATACCTTTGCCCCTAAAGCTTCAAATAGGCTTTTCGCGTAAGCAGAAACCGCTCCATTTGCGCAATCAGCTACAATTCTTTTCCCTTTCAAATCTAAACCCATGACACAGTTTTTCAAATGCCTCAGATAAGCCGCTCCGGAGATTTTCTTAAGTTTTATTTTATTTATTTTTATTTTTGCGCTCTCGGGCACAAGCAAAGGCAAGGCTATGCGTTCAATAGCCCGCTCTTCTTTTTCTGATAGTTTAAATCCATTATGTTTGAAAAATTTTATTCCATTATCTCTCCATGGATTATGCGATGCAGAGATCATTATTCCAAGTTCCACATCCATGGTATTAGCAAGATATGCCAATCCAGGCGTCGGAATAACACCTGCTGAATAAACCTTCACTCCTGCCTTCTTGAATCCATTAGCCAGAATCTGTTCTATCTTTGCGCATGACCTTCGGGTATCTTTACCAATAACCACCTTTAGCTTATTTTTATGTTTTTTCCTGATCCAGGAACTTATAGCAATGCTAACATTATAAACCACTTGCTCACAAAGCGGCCATTGACCGAATTCCCCCCGAATCCCATCGGTACCAAACAATTTATTCTTTTTCATTATAAATTTTTATCCTTGATTTCGACGCGGACTAAAGCAGGTGCGCCTATGATTTCGATATTAGGAGGCAAAACAAAATTAACCACAGGAGAATACGTTCTTCCTGAACGCAGCCCGCTTATATTCACATAAGCAATAACATCACTTCGCGTAAGCTGCTCAATTACTTTACTCGGCCCTTTCACGCGCACATCTATAGTGCGGCTATCAAGCTCCACTAAAACAACATTCTTTCCCAAGAAAAGCTGCTCACCCATGATCTGTATCTCTACATCTTTTAAATCTTTATATGCCTGGGGACCACCTCTAAGCACAGCATTAATATAAAACCATATAACTATGGCCAAGATAAGACTAACAATTATCATTCCTGATTTTTTATGCGATATCTTTTCTGGCTTCACTATTTTTTTGTCTCCAATTATAAAGAATAGGCTTCTTGGTTTCTTTTTGTTGCATTATGTTTTTCAAGACGAAAATAAAATCATTGCCTTCAAAATCCTCAATCAATTCACCGCTCTGAGCAATTAATATCTTACCTGTTTCTTCACTGACCATAACTACCACTGCGTCTGTTTCTTCACTTAGACCCAGTGCCGCCCTATGCCGCGTGCCCATAGCTCTATCTAAGCTTAAATTTTGGGAAAGGGGAAAAATACAGCCGGCCGCGACAATGCGCCCTGAAGCGATTATTACTCCGCCATCATGCAACGGTCCCAAAGGAGTAAATATAGTATTTAATAATTCAAAACTAACTCCGGCATCAATACTTACTCCGGTCTCAGCATAAGTTTTGAGCCCCACGCCTCGCTCAAATGCCACAATCGCCCCTATTCTTTTTTGCGCCATTCCAACCAAAGCAGGACAGACCTTATTTACAACTCCCTCTTCCGGAAGAGGGAAGAGCAGGTCAAAATATGTTTGTCCTATTTTGCTTAAGCCCCTTCTGATCTCCGGCTGAAAAATTATCAAAAACCCGATAACAGATATAGCGAATAGTTTGGTTAGTATCCAATTTACAACAACCAGATTAAGCATATTGGTAAGAGAAAAAAGCACGATTAAAACAACAACCCCGCGTAAAAGAGGAACAACCCTTGTACCCTGTATAAAAATCATGACCTTATATACCAAGAACCATATTATGGATATCTCAAGCAATATTTTCAATAATCCGAAAAAATCCCATGTAATTATCATTTTTACAATCCCTGCTTAGTTATTTGCTCTGTAAGCCGCAAAGTCTCTTTTGCCTGTGAGACATCGTGGACTCTTACAATATTCGCGCCTTTTAAAACAGAAATAGCCACGCTCACTGCCGTTCCTAATTGACGCTCGCCAACCTGCTTCTGCAGCACATTACCAATAAATGATTTTTTTGAAGTCCCGATCAAAATCGGGCTTTTAAGTATTTTAAATTTTTCCAGATGATTAATTATCTTTAAATTATGCTCAGTTGTCTTTCCAAAACCAATACCGGGGTCAATCATAATACTCTGCTCAGAGATCCCGGCCTCAAGCGCTTTCTGTCTAGCTTTATCCAAAAAACGAATAATCTCTAAAACTACGTTATCATATTCAGGGCTATGCTGCATGAGACGCGGATTTTTTTTTATATGCATCAAAACAACCCCAGCTTTATAGCTGCCGATCAATTTTGCCAGCTTGATATCTTTTCTCAGGGCATAAATATCATTAATAATGCCCGCGCCAAGATCAAGACAGCGTTCGGCCACTATTGCGCTTGATGTATCAATAGAAATCGGGATCCTCAGCTTTTTGCCAAGGATCTTTACAATTGATTCTATCCGTTTTAACTGTTGCGACGCACTTATCGGCTTTGCTCCCGGCCGTGTTGACTCAGCGCCTATATCAATAATATCCGCTCCCTCAGACTGCATCAAAAATGCATGCTCCAAGGCTTTGCCTTTATCAAAATACACTCCTCCATCGCTAAAGGAATCAGGCGTAATATTAAGAATGCCCATAATACGCACAGTCTTAGAAAGATCCATATTAAAATCGCGGCATCTAAAACAATTTTGCTTGAAATCTTTTGGTTTCAATAATCTGTCCTCAAACAATAACTCAAGCTTTTGTTAAACGGGATTTTCTTCCTGTTTAATTGCCGAATCTTTATCTTTAGATGATTCGGCTTTTTTAACTGCAATCTCCAGTTTTTTTGACTCAGCTTGGCTTTGACCCGCATTAGCAGGTAATCCCAGCAATTCTCTTACCTCGCTTGCGTCCATTACCTCTTTTTCCAGAAGAGCTTCTGCCAGTTTTTTAAGCTTGTCGATATTATCAGATAAAAGCTTTTGTGCCTGTTCATAGCAAGTATCTATTATCTTGCGAACTTCCTGGTCAATCAAAACCGCAGTCTGCTCACTATAATTCCTCTCATCCAGCATATCACGTCCCAGAAATATCTGCTGCTGTTTATGCCCAAATGTCAAATGACCAAGTTTATCACTCATACCAAATTCACAAACCATTCTTCTGGCATTTCTCGTTGCTCTTTCCAAATCACTATAAGCCCCGGTAGTTACCTCTTCAAATATTAATTCCTCGCTGGCGCGGCCGCCTAAAAACACAATCAAACGACTTGTAAGTTCTTTTTTTGTCATAAGAAATCTATCTTCTATAGGAAGCTGCAACGTATAGCCCAAAGCTGCTGTTCCTCTGGGGATAATAGAAACCTTATGCAAGGGGTCTACTCCAGGAACCAGCATGGACAAAAGAGCATGTCCTGATTCGTGATAAGCGACAATAATTTTTTCGTCTTTACTTATAACCCGGGATTTCCTTTCAGGCCCAGCAACAACTCTTTCTATCGAACCCTGCATCTCTTCCATAGTAACCGAATCCTTATTACGACGTGCTGCAAGCAATGCCGCTTCATTGACAAGATTGGCAAGATCAGCTCCGGTAAATCCAGGGGTTTGCCTAGCTATATCATTTAAACTTACATTGTCATTAAGTTTTATATCTCGTACATGCACCTTAAGAATCGCCTCTCTGCCGATAAGATCAGGACGATCGATAACTATCTGGCGATCGAATCTTCCAGGGCGTAAAAGAGCCGGATCAAGAACATCGGGCCTATTGGTTGCGGCCATGAGAATTATGCCGGCTTGAGTATTAAAGCCGTCCATTTCCACAAGCAGGGCATTAAGTGTTTGCTCGCGCTCATCATGACCTCCTCCGACACCTGCGAATCTTTGTCTGCCTACTGCATCGATCTCGTCTATAAAAATTATACTGCCATGCCCGCTGATATTCGATGCCTTTTTAGCCTGTTCAAATAAGTCTCGTACACGTGAAGCACCCACGCCTACAAACATCTCCACAAAGTCTGAGCCGCTAATACTTAAAAATGGAACACTTGCCTCTCCAGCAACAGCTTTAGCCAGAAGAGTTTTTCCTGTACCCGGAGCACCCATAAGCAGGACCCCCTTAGGAATCTTCCCGCCAAGTTTCTGAAACCTTTTCGGATCCTTCAAAAATTCAATAACTTCACTTAACTCCTCTTTGGCCTCTTCAACCCCGGCGACATCATTAAAAGTAATTTTCACATTACTCTCATTTGTTTTGTGTATTCTGCTTTTCCCAAAAGAAAACAACTTATTACCGCCGGCTTGAGACCCGCGATAAGCAAACCATATTATCATCCCCAGTATAAATAGGGGCCATAAAAGACTGACGATATTAATCCACATTAGGCTTGACTGCTTAATAGTAAAATTAGCCACATTGGTTCTTAATGCCTTTATAAGCTCATCGTCCTCAACCGGAACATTCACAGAAAATGATTTCCCATCACTCAAAATAACATCAGCAACCCCTTCTCCGAGTTGAACACTTGCAATTTGATGTGTTTGCTGATTTTGATACACCAGATTGAAAAATTCCGAATAGGTGGTTCTAACCTGCAAGCTTTTGTCATATTGCTCGGCGATTAAGCCCATAAAAAACAAAATAGCCATTAAAATAAAGAAGGGCGCTATAAATCTATTGACTTTCTTTTGCTTATCCTTTTGGGTTGGAGTGCCTTTTTTATTATTGTCAAGATTAAGGTTTTTTGCCATATTATGAGCCTCTTTCGTAGTATATTCTATATTCCCAATTATTTAAATTTATTCTCTCGAAAAAACATACATGTAAGTTTAAATTTTAGCAAAAGCACTGTCAAATAGCAAGCTTTTTCAATATTTGCCAATATAAATAGCTATTCCTATTTTACAGCAAAAATGAAAACATTTTTCTTATAACTTATTATAAACCAAGTTTATCTGTTCATACTTATTAAACGGGTTATTGCATAACCCAAAGTACTTCCCAGAAAAAGCAGCAGGGTTTGCAAGAAAACCAACAGATAGCCCTGAATAAGCCGCATCTTGTATACAGCCTTTACTAAACGTGCTTCCAAATCCAGAAGCCTGATGATTACTGATACCGACACAATTATGAGCCAGATATTACCCCCAACCCGCTCAAGCACAATATGCATAAAGATAAGAAACATCCACAAGGGAACAGTATAGGCATGAGTACAAAAATTTCCCAAAAAATCAGATTTGATTTTCTTTTTTTTAAGGAGAATGGTCATAGAATAAACCCAATTGAAAAGCCCGCTAATAGCAGCAGTCACAAAAACAGCGACAAAAAACACGATAAAAATCACCAGAAATATCTGGGGCACAGACAAGCTAAGCTTAAAATAAGTAAACTTTTTAAGCACAAACATTCCAATTGTAGAGAACAAAAACGAAGCAAATAAAAGTGAAGTTAAAGGCTTCAGCCCATCCTCATCCTTGACTGCCTGTTTAAATATTCTGTCAGGGAACAACAACACCAGGATCCCGTTAAAAAATTTTGAATTCATGTCATTTTAATCCTTTTCATAGAATACTATAACATAAATTCACGGAATTTAAATAAAAAAACAGGAGAGAGACAACTTATTCCTTCTTTTTCTTAAACCAAATCATTCCACCGAAAATGATAACTATCAACAATGATATCCCCGGCCAAACAGAACTCGACTGATTCTCTACCGCTTCAGATACGGCAACAGTAGGAGGCATTTTTTGCTTTTGCGGCTGATATTGTTCGGAACTCCCTCTTTTAAAACGCTTGAACCCTTTAGATACCATTGACACTTCCGGCTGGATCTTATTAACGACAGAAGAAGAGTTAGAATCAGAAGAGGATTTGGCTGTAAACCCTCCGTTTGATACAACTGCTTCTTCTTTTGCTTGTTGTTTTTTTACTTCTTGTGCAATCTGGTTTTCCTGCGTTTGCATATAGTGCACCTTGCTTTTTCCCTTCTGCATATTCAATGCCGATTTCACCTCTTGCGCGTCAACTGTTTCCGGAAAAAAACAATAAGCCTCAGAAGCAACAAAAACAGAAAATGCTATCAAAATAAGACCCAGTATTTTTTTAAAAATATTGTTTTTCATCATTTCCCCTTTAATTTCTAATCTTTTACCATATACTGTACATGCGGTAAAGCCAAGGCCCTTGGCAGATAAAAGTCTTCGCCTTTGTCCTTTACTCTCACATCATAATTCATTTTTAAGTAATTACTGTAAATAACCGCCTCATCCCGTGAAATTATCGCTCCGTTCATAGTAAAGGAGCTTACCCTTCCGGTAAAAGCATGGTTTGTATAAGTAACTGCATCCACGCGGTTAATATTTGTATATGGATCTGCTATTGAGTGAAAATATGTATTATCATAGGAAGACTCATAAAACTTACGGTTAGATCCATCCGTCTTTGAGCCTCCGTCATCAGCGGTATAGTCGCCATTAAAATAAGGCTTCCCATCTTTATAATATGAAACATAACCGATATCGGCATCTGCTGCGTCTACTTCATAGGGTTCTGTAAAAGATGGGTTTAAATAATCTTTGCAAGAAGACCAGCTGCTATCAGTATAGTCGCCAATAACAACATTACCTTTTGCCGCCAAACCCAGAAAGTCCTGCGTTGCATTAACAGCATCGGTTCCTATAGGATCAATATCCGGTTTAGGCCATGCAGGCGAATTAACATATTTTATATCACCGACAATATGAGCGTTTCTTCCAGAGTATATGGTTCCCTGACCAGTTACTTCTCCTTTTATTATCACATCGCCTGTAATAACCACAGGGCCATCAATAACTATAGGATTAGCTGCTGTTCCTATTAAAACAATATCAGCATTAAGCACATTGGTTACCAAGGTTGCCCCCCCTTGTTGTATAGTAGCATTATGCGTTACAGCAAGGCCTTTATAATAATTCAGATCTCCCAGATATGGCATATCCAGTAATTGCTGCGAAGCAAATTTATCAGATTGCCCATCATATCCATCGTCATATTCAAAAGTCTCATCAATGCCGTCACCATCTAAATCCTGCGGATTGGCTGTAGGGTTTGTCGGGCGTGCGGTTGTATCAGCTGTACTGTGATATTGAGCTATGGACTGGTTAACATTAGTTCCGCTTATTGTTCCTGCAGCGCTAAGGTCTGGGTTTATCGACCCATAAGCATCTCCATTAACCCTTGGATTATATTTGAAACTAAAATCTGCATTTGAGCGTACATCTCCCTGGCTGGTGATGCTACTTCCCCAAAACCAACCGTAATTATTAATAAAATAAGAATAATCAAAAACACGTGATGGACTCATGGAATAACGCACTACTGCTGTAGTACGCTTAGTAATACCGTTAACTGTCGCCAAACAAACAATAGTGATATCTTTAGGAACAACTGTTGCTGTATCAACAGCTGCTATTTGAACAGAATATGTCCCCCCCGGGACATTAGGCAAAACTGCATTTGTAGGAATCGCTGCATACTTTCCTGTTGGATCAGTATCAAGATCATCAAACCATGTAAAAGCTGTTGTTCTGCGCCCCTGAGTTAAATAATAAGTTTCAAATAATTCATAAATCTCATGCTTGGCCTGATCTATACCGGCTTCAGCAAGAAAATAAGCCTGTATAGTATCCTTACCCATTATAGTTGCGTGATTATTACTAACACTGCGTCCCATAAAAGCAACAAATAAAATAGTTAATACCATCATCACCAGAAGAAATATGACCAAAACTGCACCTTGATTATTTCTAATAACCTTTTTACGAATTTTTCTCATTTTAATCATGATCGCCCCTTTATTTACCTATTACGTAATGTTACTTGAGAACTCAATGAAATAGATATCGCGTCTCCTACAATAGATTGCTTACTTGCAACTAAATCTATTAGAATAACATCTACGCTAGGCTGAGAAAACCTCATCGTAGTTATATAATTAGCTCCTGTAGTACTGGTCCCGGCATCAAGGTCTGTACGTACAAACTGCTGGTTATTGATTCCTCCCAGTGAATATTGCATCCTGTTATTCCAGGTTACAACTCCCGCTGAATATGAAGCCGGTATTTGAAAAACTATCCTGTCTTCATTTGCATTGACATTGGTAATCGTTATTGTCTGCGGTCCTGACTCAGAAAGCTCATTAGTTATAAAACGCATTGTTTCACGCGCCATCCAATGCACATCTATCTGGGTTTCACTAATCATCCAGGCGCGTCTGCCGCCACTTAGAAGAGCAAAAATTGCAGCCGAAATACCCAGAAAAATTGAGACAACTATCATTAATTCCACAAGTGTAAATGCTGTCTTTTTATAAATTTTCATTGTCATCTCACGGTTATTAATGTGCCGAAGATTAAACTACGCGGCCTGACTTTATCCAGCCAGCTTACGATTACAGTAACACAAAGAGGGTCATCATCCAAGGCATCTCCTGTGCCGTCAAGATCAGTATAGGTAGCTGCAACCTGCTCAGAAGAAAGACTATTAAGCCCATTATTCTGCGCCCAGGCTGTCCAGTCAGTTCCTGTAATATCAGTCAGTGAGCTTACTGCTAAAGCACGCATCGCTTCAACTATTCTTCTGGCATCTTCTTGGGCAATTGTAGTACTGCGTGACATCTCATTTATATTAAGACAGTTTATATATCCGGATAAAAGCCCAAGCAATACAACAACTAAAACACTAACACTGACCATTATTTCAAGCAAAGTAAACGCTTTATTTTTATCAATTTTCATATTAACCCCTTATGCCAACTAATTATAATATTTATTATAACGAACTTAGATCCTGGGGTCAAAGTAAATAAACCTTCTTTCTTATTCTCAGCTAACTCACCCCTGCCACCAAGCACCTTTATTTATTTCCACAGCCCACGGCGTAAACGGCGGCATTGCCCCGTTTTTAAAATCAGTATCATAATTCCAATTGCGCCCTGGTGCCTTATACTGCGGATTCCCATATTGCCAGCTTCCAATTGCTATTTGACTTTCCCACAACTGCACAAATGATCCGCGTATCTGCAACTCTGTGCCTGTCCATGTTTCATGCATCCGCGGATAATTCTCCAAACCGCCGTTATAATTACCCCCCAGAGTAGGATCAACCCCGGAAATAAAAGCAGTATTCACCGTTGTCTGGCTAGCAACTCTCCCGGATACATTATTTGTACTATTGCTGTCATTCCAATTATTAGACAGAATATTCACTGCATCGCATATAACTGCTGTAGGCTTCTTGTCAACCGTATTAAAATTACCCTTTATATACACAGGATCATTAGAAACTATTGTCAGCCCTTCATTGCGTTTAATTTCAGCTCCATTAATAAGGCGAATCCCCGGCTGTGCTGCACCTGCATCATTTCTGGTTGCATATAAAAGCCCATTACCCGGAAGATTGTTCGGATAATTCTTGCCTGCAAAATTTCCCCCCCCCAGTTTATCTAGATCTATATTGGTCATTCGAACAAATTTCCCCTCACGATTATTATAAAAATCCCCATCTGTCTGTATAGTGCCTGCAGGGATATCAACTCCCTCGACAAGAGAAACTCCGCCTTTTGTAATAACACCGTTAACTATAGTAATATTGGCATTATTATTATAAAATTGCCCCGGATTAATTGATCCCACAGAAGGCGCTGTCAGTTTTGTCACTCCATGCACATCACTTTTTACTGTTCCTCCCCACCTTGTCTGAGAATCAAGATTCCAGTTTGCACTTTCGCTGTCAAGATTACTCATTGCTTCAAAAGCTCCTGATACCAGGTTTTTAACAAAAACCTCCCCAGGCAGCTGTGATCCGTCATTCTTTCGCTGATTAAAAATTTTCCCAACAGAATGCAGATATCCGCTGTCAATACTAAGGTTATTATTTGCATCTATGTATATATCGCTGTTAGCATGAACCCGGCCTGAGAATGTCATATCCGGACCCGGCAGCAATTCAAGATCATCTTCATAAAAGACCGCATGCTGAAATGTATATATTAAGCGTCGTTTTATCAACTGCTTTAAAGTCAGAGAATAATTATTATCAGCGGGATGCTGTATGGTAGTTGTAATAAGATAGTTTTTAACACGCACGTTGATCCCGTCAGGATCCGGCACTAATTGTTCTCCTGGAACTATTTCATCAATTACTGTTGATGCAACAGCCCCCCCTGGCAATGAGACCGAAGGAGAAAATACTGTTGTATGAACCCCAACACTCGGATAACGACTTACAGAGGGAGAAGTTTGAAAATTCGCAATATCAAATTTAAACTGTGCTATTGTATCTTCCATTGCTCCTTCTGCAAGATAGAATATCTCTGTCTGAAACTTTTGACGTTCAACCGAGCGATATTCGACCAAACTGTTTTGTAAAAATGCACTGCCTAGAATCGCCAATACCATCACAGTAATAAGCGCAAAGATCAAGGCATTGCCTTTTTCATTATCCTGAGGCTTAAACTTGCTCTTCATGGCTATCGCTCCTCTCAATTTCTCAACTTCACTTTTGCTACCAAAAAAACAGTTATTGTTCTCTGTCTGGATGTGGCGCGCTTAAGCTCAAACGTTATTTTTATTTCATCTCTATTCAAAGAAGCTTCTGTAGTTTGATCATCAAACTGAACACGGGTAACATAATTGGCAAGCACACGTTGGTTGCCGTTATGCAGTTTAATTAACTGATGTTTAATAAGATCATAGCCGTATTGTACCGGATTGACCAAATCCCATTCAGTATCCCCTGTGAGGGCATCTATAATCGTCCCATCTCCGTCAATATCTACAGGCAGATAAAAAACAATCGCATCATTATTCGGAGGAACACCCAGAACATCTGCATCAGGCGGAAATGCACCTACGGTGCTGGTTGCACCGCGTAATTCCTTTATCATCTCATTCATTGCTCTTTGCGCTTGAGTCTGCAACTCACTGCGGCAAACAGCAATCTGCCACAGGTCTAAGCCATTTATCATTGATCCGGCAATAAGCATCATCAGCATCAGAAAGATTGTCACGCTAAACATGGCCTCAACCAAAGTAAAACCTCTATTATAATTATTTTTTTTGAATCCCATTCTTTCCTCTATTCAGCTTTGAAAGTCGATAAACTTAAATTTAATAACCTAGCTCTGGGACCATACCATTGAACAGAAACAATAATCTCCAATGGAGTATTTAATGGATTCGGATAGCTTACTGTCATTCGCTGATTATCAAGAATATACCCTCCCACCAGCGCAGAGTAATCATTGAATGCCCCGCCATCGACAACTCCATCAGGGAAAATCGTAGTAATCTGAGAATATGGAGTAGCGCTTATGGTCTCCATAATATCGCGCATATCCGCTACTGCCTCTGCCTTATCTTTAGACAGCTGAGCCAGCTGCAGATGGTATTGATAGGCCTTTAAAGCCGCCCCTATTGTAATTACCAAAACTAAAGCCGCAATTAGCACCTCAATTAAAGTTACTCCACGATTATTCTTTTTCATATCTTTTCCTCGTTACAACTGAAAAAACCCCATAGCAACAGATGCCATGGGGTAAAAAGCTGGACATAATCCAACCTTACTCTATGTTCGACAACTGACTGCCATTGCTAAGTTTTTAAAGTTTAGCTTTAGGCTCTTGAGCTTTGCCATGATAAAAATCGCTCACACGTTCTTTATCAGGATCCCCCATGGGACGCCGCCGGCTTTCACCGGGTTTGCTAGTATCGCTTAGAATTTCAAAAATCTATATCTATTATTTAAATAGCACTTTATATGCCATATTAATATTTTTTTCATTATTCTTAACATCATAACTTATTATTAAACAACATGTTACGCGTTTTTAACAAAAGCCAATTTTGCTGTTTTTTATAATTATAAAATATTTAGAAAAAATTTTCTACATATGAAATCATTTTCTCAATATAAGTAGCGATTTGATCAACTATTGTATTTTAAATATTATATTATTCAATGTGAAAGGCAAAACTCAAAAAACAGGATTTTAAAAGAATAAAACACAAAAATAGGGGAAAATAATTTTTATAACCGCACAATTTTTATCTTTAAGTTCACTGATATATACTTCTTATTTAAAATTAATTTACTTAAAATTCAAGCCCTGGAATTTATAGTTACTGCCCGCAACAAACACAGCCTTATTATGTCATGAAACATAAACGGCCTAATTAATTCGAAGTTCTTTCCAAAATTCAAGATAATAAAAACAAATATAGACAATAACTACGCTCACCATAATCAGGCTTCTAACTTTTTTATCCGCAAATTCATTAAGCCCTATTGATATTAAGAGAGCAATTGCCGGCAAGTAAGCCATAGTATATTCAATATCTTTTTTCAATATGAACGAAAATGGAACCAACGGAATGATTATCCAAGATAATAGAAATAATTTATCACGATTATTTTTACGCAAAAGGAATACTAAGCTAAGCATTAAAGCCATAGTTCCGGTCCAACCTAGCTGCAAAGGCAATGCCTTTATATAATATAAAATATCAGTTTTATAAATAAGTCGCGGATCGCTGACAACCCCCATTATCCCTGATTTATCTAATGCAATATTATAAAAAGCCGGTTGATAGTAGAACAAATAACCTATGAGTAACGCTATAAAAGACGCAAGACACATCATTGCGGTTATTTTTAATGTATTACTATGCGGGCTTAGAGTTTTATGTTTATAGCTTCTCACCACAATAAAAATAAATGGACCGATAATAAAAAATGGAAAAAAAGAACGCGTAAGCATTCCAAGACCTATACCCCCCCCTAAAACAATTGCTTTTACAGGTTTCAGGAACACATTCTCATCCAATAAAAAATATATCGACAATGCAGTCATCGCTACAGTAGCAAGTTCTAAATTAAAATGGGTAGCGCTTTTATATATATAAGGAAAAAAAGAACACAAGACAGCCGCAAAAACACCTGCTTCTTCATCATAAAGTTTTCCCCCAATACCATAAACGCTTAAAATAAGAACAATGAAAAACACCCCGGAAGCATAGAATATGGCTTTATAGCTATTAAAAATCTTAAACAGCCCAAGGCTTACTATATAAAAAACCGGAGGGTTTTCAGAATTACTTTTGCATAATGTATATATATTGGGATCCAATTCAAATCGTTCAATAAATTGTATGTTTCGACCATAATGCGTGGACCATGCCTTTCCACTTGCGATTGATGCTGAATTTACTTTTTCCGCAATATTTAGCCAATGAAAACAAATAAGCAGCATTAAAACAAAAAAAACTTTAAATCTATTTTTTATTATCAGTCTATAACCCCTTTGCTCCATTGCCAACTCCTTCTACTCTTAATCTAATATCATCAAGATACATTGTCTGTACAGGTTTGAGCGAGGTTACCTGTATCTCAAACAATAGGGCCCTGCCCTCATTAGGAACAACAGCATCAAGCGTTATATTTTCCCATGTCGAAGAAGGTTTTGCCATAATACATTTGGCCAACTCAGAGTATCCTCCGAAATCATGAAGAATCATAAGCTTGACTGTAGGCCCTGCACTTCCCTTATAAAAAAGAGATACACTTATTTTTGCTCCTGGATACACACCTAAAAATGCCTTGCTTTTATCATAAGACCACGCATCTTTTATCCAGCAAAACTGCTTGTTTTTTTCCTTTACATACAGCAATCGACATGGATATTTATTAGCAGTTATTTTAAGACTGGCAGGATAAGACAAAAATTCTTCTGTGCAGATTTCAAAAATATTATCTGCTTCTTGCTGCGGATAATAGCCTGTAGCCTCAACCGTGCTGGCCCAATGAATCAAGCCCTCAGAAAAGTCACCGTTAAATAATTGATTGTCATGAAAATAATTTTTTTCTATACTTTCATCAATATGCAAATTACGTATTTTCCCGTTATTTTTGTAAACAATTTTTCCATTATTGCTTTTTGCTTTTAACCCCTGCATATTGAAAAAACTAAACACCACAAACAACAAAAAAGAGAAGATAAATAACCAGTTACATTTAAAAAGTTTTATTAGCGCTTTAATCTAACATCACCTCGCTTTGTCACTTTAAAATTAATTTTCGGCATTTTATTAAATCAAGCAAAACCGCATCTACAATTTGCTGTTGTTCTCTATAATCTTCCATAATTGCAGTAATTATTGCGATCAAAAACACAAGGCAACGATTCGCACCCCCTTCTCCTGAGAGTATCTTCCTTGTTTATCGGAATAACATGGCTTCTTTTTTATTCAAACACAATACATGTTAAAAAATGTTGCTTTATAAAAATTTCTGATTTAACCTTGCCACCAAGCGCCCTTTACATTTTCTACAACCGAAGGAGTCATCGGCGGAAGTACCCCGATTTGATAATCTGTATCATAATCCCAGTTGCGTTTTGGCGGGCTGTAATCACTATCCTCCCAACTACCTTGGGCAACAATGCTGTTCCAAAGCGCGACAAAAGATCCTCGTATCGTAAGTGTCTCACCAGACCATCTTTCATGCAAACGCGGAAAATTTTCTAAGCCGCCATTATAATTACCAGTGCTGGTAGTGAGGAGCGCAAAGGAGTATTAATAAATATTTTATCTTCTTTTATTTCTCCGGCAATATGGGCAATACTGCCCGCGTAATTAATATTCTCTTTAGCAAACATTATCTGCAGAGTAAGTATTTTTTTATAACTACGCCTCAGACGTTTCAGATTCAAAAGGATATCAGAAAAAACTATAGACTTAAGAGGATTATTCACAGCCTTCAACATCTCTTTTGAAGAAGCATCAAGTTTTGCCATGATAAGATCAGCTTTTGAAATATCTTCTCTCACCTCTTTTTTACCCAGCAAGCAAGAATTCGTAATTACAGCTACAGGCTCTTTTCTTATTTTCTTTATCTTTTCAATCAGCTCTGCGAGATTTTTTGCAAGCGTTGGCTCTCCGCTTCCAGAAAATGTGAGATAATCTATTCCAGCATTTATGGGAAGCTTTTTTATCTCAGCAATAATACCTGCTATGGGCACAAAAATTTTACGGCGCGCAGAACTTGACCGCGCCCTGCCTATTTGACAATAGACGCAGTCAAATACGAATTGTTTTGTCTTTTGAGATATCGGGTCTATACCTAAAGAACGGCCCAGACGCCATGAGGACACCGGGCCGTATAAATATTTAAAGCTGAGTTCTTTTTTTTCATTTTACAATTTAGAATCCGTAAACAAGCGCCAGCACCATTTGTGTATCATTCTTCTTAGACTCGCCTAATGGATTAGTATTAAACTCATCAATAAAACTTACTCGCAGAGAAAGTGCCTCACTTAAAGCATTTGTAAATCTGGTTTCTGAGCGAAGACGATATTTTTTAGCATCTTCTAAGCTGGGATAGAAAATAAGCTCTTCAGATACTTTTGCTTTTTCAAAGATTGCCTTTTCAGCAAAAAAGCGAGGGATAAGCACAACATTATCATCATCTGAGCCATCGATATATTTAACATATTCATGACCGACACCGACTTCACCTGAGGCCTTCCAATCTTCTTCCCTAGCCATCCAGTAACCAGCACCGATAGACGGCAGATATCGGTAATCAATACCTGCAAAGCGGTCATGTTCAAACTCGAATTTCCCAAAAGCAAACCAGTCTGTATCTCCCAGGTCCGGAGCATAGCGCGCAGATCCGTTATATTTCTGTCCATCCATTTTTTTGTTAACAGATGAGTACAATACCCCAGCCTTGATGGTCAATTCCGAATATTCAGCTTTTCTAATACCTTCATAATTTGATACTAGTTCAGCGCTCTGCGTATTTCCGGTTTTTTGTGTATACCCTAAAGCCACTTCCTGTTTCCATAGATCTTTCTCTGCAGCATGCGCAAGGCCTGAGCTCAGACAAATCATGGGAATTACCACCCCTATAAAAATCGCCTTCTTCATTTATTCATACTCCTTTTCCTTTTAAGACATTAATTGCTTGCCAGCTTTTTGTTCATTAAATATATGCACATCAGTTTGCGGAAATGGTATACTCATGCCGTTTTTCTCAAGAGCCAGTTTTCCCTGCTCTGTGATATTAAAATGTACAGCCCAATAATCTCCGGGTTTCACCCATGGTCTGCAGACCAAATTTACACTGCTATCGCCAAGCTCGGAAACTGCAACAACCGTTTTAGGGTCTTTCAAAATACGGGAATCTCCAGCGCAAACTTTTTCCAGCACTTCTTTAGCTTTTTTCATATCATCAGCATATGATATGCCGAACACCAGATCAATTCTTCTGTTCTCAATAGCCGAAAAGTTTGATATCACAGATCCTGTAACCTGTGCATTAGGTACAATGATTTTACGATTATCCGGATGAGCCAAAACTGTATTAAAGATCTGAATCTCTTTAACCGTACCCATTTCTCCTCCGGCAATAATAAAATCGCCCACTTTAAACGGCTTAAAAAGAATCATGATGACTCCTGCGGCAAAATTTGATAAAGACCCCTGCAGAGCCAAGCCAATAGCAAGTCCGGCAGCACCGAGAATCGCTATGAATGATGTAGTTTGAATCCCTAATTTTCCCAGCGCAGCAATAACCACAAAGGTCATCAAAGCAATACCAGCCAGATTTTTCACAAAACCGACAAGTGTAGCATCAACCTTAGATTTTGTCATTATCTTCTGAATTATGCTAGTAACAATACCTGTAGCAAACTTTCCGATTACGAAAATTAGTATTGCCCCAATTAGGTTTGGTCCATAAGACATTGCAAAACCATACAACTTTTCAAGTATTTGTTCCATCTCCATGACAAACTCCTCTTTTGTAGAACCTTAGCTTTATAATTTCAAGCCTTCTATTTTCTTAGCCGCCTGATCAATCCCTCCGCTAGCCATAGCCTCTAAATCCTTGGTTGCTTTCTCTAATAGCTGTTTTGCCTTTGGAGCATCATTATCTACATACTCCAATACATACTTGGCTATTTCAACTACCTCTTCTAATTCCTCTGAATTATACAATGATTGTGCCTGAGCTAATAAATAATCCTTTTTCTGCTGAACCCCTTCCAAGGTCTTAGCAAATTTTATTGCCTCATCTGCAGTTTTTGCTACCTTTTGCTGTATATTCGCAGTTGATGACTCCAAAGCAACCTGCCCTTTCTCATCTGCAGTTTTTGCTACCTTTTGCTGTATATTCGCAGTTGATAACTCCAAAGCAACCTGCCCTTTCTCATCTGCAGTTTTTGCTACCTTTTGCTGTATATTCTCAGTTGATGACTCCGAAGCAACCTGCCCTTTCTCATCTACTTTTGATTTTGAACATCCAAAACTCATACTTATAAGCACCATCAAGACCATCATTAAATACGTCAATTTTCCCATACTCAACACCTCCTTTTTTAGGTAATGATATTATACTCTATACGTTTTTGTTGGCAAGATTTTTTTTAGAGTGTTTTTTAGGCAAAGGAATTATGTGCGGTCGTCTTTTATCGGCAGGATTTTTATTGCCCTCACAGGTCTCACTGAACATTTTGTCTGACATACTCCGCAACCAATACATAACTGGGCATCCACATATGGCCGCAATACAACTTTTTCTTTTATCGTCTCTTTTTTGAGCTTGATCGCTTTTTTCTGAACCAAACAAATCCCTTCATATTATACCAACTTTTTACTTTCTTCTCTTAAATGGATTGAGATTTTTCAGCTTATCCGCGGTATCCTTTATAGTATCTGCTGCCGTATCTCCCACATCTTTTCCAATATCCATGGTATTACCGGCAAGGCCGCTCAGGACATCTCCTGCGCCTTTAACACTTCCCTTAAATCCTTCGGCAAGCGGTCCTAAATCAAAATTCGTTAAGCTCGATATTGTAGTATTGGCCAATGCCTTAACCACAATAATATTAACCAATGATTTTGGATCGGTTATGTTTTCATATCTAGCATCAATATTTACATTGAATTCCTTTATTGAAGGAGTATCTCCCTTGCTGTAATCCTTATAGTAAACCTTATCGATTTTCAGCTTCAAAAAGTCGATCTGTATCTCAGGAGGGGATTTTTCCGGGGAAGCTTCTTTTTTCTTTTCAACCCCTTCTTTAACTTCCTTTGTCCCCCCAATAGATGTCAGCGCATCAAGATTCAGCTCACCGTCTTTGTTTTTAGCTACAACTACTTCCCTGAGATATAAACGCACTTCTTCCAGATGTATTTTTTTCTTTAAGAACGCTCCCATGCGGTAATTAATATAGACTTCCGGGATATCAACCATAACCGGATCCTCAAAACCATTTGGATTATACAGCTTTAACCCCTCAATACCTATAAGACTATTCACAAGACCTATCTTCATTTTTTTAATTTCAAGATCAAGCCCTGTTACCGCTTTAACTCCTGTGGTAACCGCTGCTTTTACAATTACATTTTTTCCTACAATAATTAATAAAATAAAAACAAGTAAAACAATTAACACTGTACGAATTTTTTTCATTTAATCCTCCCCCTTTTTCCTGGATTCAAAGCTAAACGTTTGATTTATCACTTAAAGGCAAATCTTTTCTCATTAAAAAGTTTAACACAAGCATCTACAATATGCGGATCATAAAGTATCCCTTTATTATTCAATACTTCTTCAAGCGCTTTATCAATCCCTAAGGCCGGCCTATAAGGCCTATGCGATGCCATTGCCTCAACCACATCGGCAACAACAATAATCTTTGCCTCAAGCAGCATGTCCTTATCCTTCAAACCGCGAGGATAACCTGTACCGTTTGCTCGTTCATGATGCTGATAGACCGTTTCTGCTATCGGCCATTGAAATTCAATATCCTTAAGGATATCATATCCGACTTGCGCATGGGTTTTTATTAGTGCGAATTCTATTTCGCTGAGTTTTCCAGGCTTGCTTAGCAATTCCGCCGGCACATATATTTTTCCGATATCATGCACGATCGCAGCCATATGCACACCTCGAACTTTTTCATCGGGCAATTCCATTTCCAATGCTATAGCTAAGGCAAGCTGGGCTACTCTTTCCTGATGACCAGCGGTATATGGATCTCTTTTTTCAACCGCTTGAGCCAGTGCGCTGCTCGTTTCGTTTAAGAGCCTTTCAAATTTATTTAAGCTGACCTGAAGATCACTCTGAGTTTTTTTTGAAGCAGTAATATCTCTGGCGGTATGCACCGTACCGATTATTTGCCCATGCTCATCAAATATCGGCGTGACTGATATTTCATAATGGATTTTTCTAGTCAAGTCAAAATACTCTATTGCCGTCGGAGTTTTTGTTTTCATAGTTGTTTTATGAGGACAGTTATGTAAAGGATGGTCTAGGCCATGAAACAATTCATAACAAATCTTGTTTAAGGTTTCCTTGGGTGAGCAGCCTACGGCCTTAGCATAGGCCATGTTCACCCTAGTTATCTTAAAATCCTTATCCTGTATAGATATCAAGTCCTGCATGGAATCAAAGGTCGCTCTCCATTCTTCCGCAGCTCTTAAAAGTTTTCTCTCTGTGTCTTTACGTTCCGTAATATTTTTTGCAACGCCCCTATAGCCAAGAAAATTATTCTGCTCATCGACCACTATAACCGCATTAATAAGCATACAGGCAACATGCCCATCTTTTCGGATATTATAGATTTCAATATCTTTTATCGGTTTTTTCTGCCCCGCTAATTTTGCGAACCTTTCATTTAATCTGACCCCTTGCTCTTTTGACATAAAGTCAAAAATTCTTTTACCTAATATTTCATTCGGGGAATACCCCAATACCTCTTCTACTTTTTCTGAACAATAAGTATATATGAAATTATCGTCGACTTCCCAAACCCAATCAGCAATGCTAAATGTTATATCCTTAAACCGTTCTTCGCTCTCCCTTAAAGCCCCCTGCATTTTTTGACTTTGGCTAACATCTTCAAAGCTTTCAACCCCGCCGATAATATTGCCTTTTCCATCTATCAATAAATTGGCCTTTTTGATGACCTCACATAAGCTGCCGTCTTTTTTCCTTATTTTGCAAGCCGTTATTATTGGAGGTTTCTCTGCATTATCAGCAAAAAGCACACACTTTTCATTACAAGGCTCATCGGCAAATATAAAACATTTTTTCCCGATAACCTCCTCTGCCTTAAATCCGGTTATCTTTTCTGCCTGAGCATTCCAGTCAAAAATAATTCGGTTCCTGTCCACAGTAAATACCGCATAGGGGGTTCCCTGAAAGATAAGTTTAGAATACTCTTTGCTTTTTTTAAAATCCTGAATAAGCTGACCTCGCTCTATAGCATAACGCAATGCTCGCACAAGTAAACTGCCGCTCAAGTCTCCTTTAAACAAATAATCCTGCGCTCCGGCCTTTACCACGTTAGTCGCCATATCCTTATTATCAACATCCGCTATAACAATAATAGGAATTAATGCATCTTTTCTCTGGAGATCATTAATTACATCAATCACAGTATTATCCGGCCTGGATAAATCCAGCAAAATTACATCAATCTTATGTTTAGAAATACTCTCTGCAGCCTCAGACAAGCCCCCGGCCCATTCAATTACAACCGGGTTATCCGAGACTTCTTTCAATATCTCCTCTACATATTTCCTGAGATCTGGATTATTTTCTATCAGCAAAGCCTTTATTGTCATTTCACTCATTATGCTCAATCCCCTATTTTAAATAAAACTGCCTTAGACTTGATCTTTATATTATTTTATCACAAAATCATATCAAATCAACCACAACTTCTTTTACAGCAGTAATTAACTCAATTTTACTTCCAATGACTTTCTCTTTTGCCTTAATAGCAACTATTCTTGTTTTTTAAGTATAAATAAGGTAAATCTTAATAAAAATATTTTAAGCAAAATTTCCATATAAGCATATGCAAAAACGCAGCAGTTTCACTTTGATAATATTTTTGGGCAAAACAGATTAACTTTCCGGCCCCTTTTCTTATGAAAACAATAGCGCTCAGACCAAAGCAACTATAATGATAAATGACCCGGATTATTCAAGAGAAATAATGGCTGAGGCTGTAGAAGAAGTTTCTTGGACCCCGCAATATGAATATTATACTTTCTTTATGCGACCTGATTCTTTAAGCAACCGATACCACTGATCTGAACCTCTATCTTATCCCCCTTCTTCATCCGGCCAATACCATGAGGCGTTCCGGTCGAGATCACATCCCCCGGCAATAAAGTCATGATCCGGGAGACAAAAGCCAGCAGATAGCAAACCGGAAAGATGAAATCAGCCGTAGTTGAGCTCTGCTTTAGTTTACCATTGAGATAAGAGCACACACTTAAGTTTTCAGGCTGTATTTGTGTTTCTATATGAGGGCCAAGCGGACAAAAAGTATCAAAGGATTTTGCCCTTGTCCACTGGCCGTCTTTTTTCTGTAGATCCCGTGCTGTAACATCATTACAGCAGGTATAACCCAGTATATACTCTTTGGCTTTCTTTTCTCTAATATTACGCGCCGTCTTTTTCACAACAAAAGCAAGCTCTGCTTCATAATCCAAGCGCTTAACTGCCTGCGGATAAATTATCTTTGCCCCCGCAGCAAGCAGGGAAGTCGACGGCTTTAAAAATAAGACCGGCTCTTTAGGAATTTTTAATCCCAGTTCTTTCGCATGTTTGCGGTAGTTAAGCCCGACCATGATGATTTTACTTGGTTCTGACGCTGGCAGCAGCTTTACCTGATTTAAGGCAACTGTCTTAGAGCTATATTTAATCCTTCCAAAAGGCATCCCCTCAATCAAATGAATAGCATCTTCCCTCTTTGCGCCCCAATATGCTTTTCCTTTATAATGGATTCTTACTATCTGCATAATGATCCTCACTTAATTTGTTATTTAAAAAAATTTCTTAACAAACCCACTATTTTTTTGTTTTTATAAGCTTTTACTTCACTGAGACTGCTAGAGCCGCCGTTAATGAAAACACCGTCAACCCCAGCTTTTTTAGCTGTTTCCATATCCACTTTCATGTCACCTGAATATACTGCCTCATGCTTTTCTATTTGAAACTTTTCAAGAATTATCTGCAGAATTCTCGGATTCGGTTTCAGGCTTTTTATTTCATCTGCACACAACACAAAATCAAAATACTTTTTAATCCCCAAAGATGTTATCACAATGTTCGTATAATATGAAGGTCTATTTGTGGCCAGAGCCACAAGCTTTTTTTTACGTTTTAATTTATTTAAAAGCATCCGTGCGCAAGGCCTGAGCTTTGCGTATTTTTTAAGCGATTTTTTATGATGTACTCTATATATCGCAAGCGCCTGATTAAGATCTTTTTTTGGAAAAAAAACCGCCACAAAATTCTTGTCTCCGTTGCCGATATTCTTTTTAACCTCCTCAAAAGAAACACAGGTATATCCCAGTTTTAAACGCGCAAAATTCAAGCTTTTATCAATAGCCCTATAAGCATCAACCAGTGTTCCGTCAAGATCAAATATGAATAATTGTTTTTTACTTAGCTCAAAACCCATTTTACTGCTCCCTTACTCGATGAGTATGCTCATCTTTTAACAGTTATCTCAGTATACATTGCCCTAAAATTTCTGTCAAACAATCCCGCATAGACAAAAAAAACGCCGTGATTGCTTTCACGACGTTTTCAATTTTTAATCAATTGGATTCTATTAAATATAAAAACAGCCCTCAGCAATAATGCTGAAGCCTTCAAAGAATCGGCTAATTGTTATTTCAGGTATGCCTTTATGATCTTCTGCTCTTCGACCGGCTTATCCATAGCGCCTGTTTCTGTGTTTTCTATTTTCTCGACAATGTCATATCCCGAGATAACCTCACCGAAAATAGTATGCCGCATATTTAACCACGGCGTCTGTGCAGTTGTAATAAAGAATTGGCTTCCGTTAGTATTAGGCCCGACATTAGCCATTGCCAGCATACCCTTTTTATCAAAAACAACTTCCTTTTGCAATTCATCTTCGAAAGATTTACCCCATATAGATTCACCGCCGCTGCCTGTCCCGGTAGGATCGCCACATTGGATCATAAAATCCTTTATTACTCTATGAAAAATTATTCCCTCATAGTAACCTTTTTCAATAAGTTTTGTAAAATTTTCACAGGCCTTAGGTGCGACTTCCGGCATTAACTGAATCTCAATATTCCCCTGACTTGTCTCTAAAATAACCAAAATCTTCTCCTTTTCTAAATTTTGTGCATTTGCACTGACAATAAAAAAAGCCATAAACAACAGGCTAAAAATCAATCGTCTCATTAATACCCCCCCCCCACCTAGTTCGCATTACAACAACTATCAATAAATTCAACTATTTTATTTTTAACAGCAGCGGCAATTTCCGTATAAATAATCCCGGCCACAAAACCATCCCAATTCATTTCCTTGCGCACCCAGACAACCCTTGCTTTAAATTCAATAACCTTATTGTCTTGAGACAGGGAAAAAGACAGATTAATGTTTGCGCCTATGTCTACTTTCTTAGCTAATACCAATTTCATCCCGCCATGACTTATATCGATTGATCTAGCGACAAACTTTACGTGGGGAGTATTTAGATCAACAATATCAATAGCAACATCCAGTGCGCAGCGGATAAATTCTCTTCCCTCTTTTATGCTCTTTACATGCTCATATATGAATTTAGTCAAACGCTCTTTAGTATAATCATTACTGTGGTTAAATCTAACGCCTGTTGCAAATCTATTAGCCAAACTGGAGAGCTGCCAAAGCACTTTTCTTTTTATGTATAAACTGACTGGACTGTCCGATAAAGTAATTTTAAAATCGAGCAAGTGTTCTTTTTCAAGCTTAGTTGTAGAGTAAAAATTTATTCCGGCAAGGCTCATATCCCTGATCTCAACAAGCTCCATAATTCCATTGCTGTTTTTAACTTTGACCTTGACTGACTGCAAATCTTTTACCCTTACAAATTTGCGCCTCTCCTCCGCTGTCAACCCTTTCTTTTTAAAAACACCATCCCGATATATATTTATATAATATTATAACCCTGTTTTGAAATATTTACATCCATTTTTTTAATCATACCTATTCTTGTCTATGCTTATTCTCCAGCAGGCTTGCTATACATTCAAGCAGATCAACAATAACCGCAATATTCTTTTTCATAAAAACAGGAAAACCATTTGTGCTTCCGAATATGTTGATATAACTGCTTATTCCTTAAACTCTCTCTTCAACATAAGTCCGGACAACCATTTACTCGAAAGTTGACTGTCTTGTCCTAATATAGTTGCCTGTCCCGCCTCTTTGTGGCGGGGACAGTTTTTATTCCTCTCATTACCAATCTGTTAAGGAATTCAAGGGATTTTTAAGCAATTCCATGATTTTAGATAAATCAAGCTCAAATTTATTGGGACACTTAAGGACGCAATAAGTGTTTGATCCCGCCGCCTTTGGGCGAGAGTTCTTAGAGCGCAGTAAATTTGGGATTGTTTTATCGATCCCGCTGATTTTTAGCGGGAAAAATCATGTTAAGTGTAAAATCATTTGAATACCTTACTACAACGTACATCTCATCGTTTACCTTTTTTTAATTTTATCCCGGGATGGGACAAGCCCATCCCCTATAGATTGGGATATTATTCTCCCTCAACCTTTTTCAGGATAGCACAGCCCTATCTTTTAGTTTATTTACTTAACTTATCTGCATTGAGCAATTCCTTCTTTTTTTTATCTAAAAATTCTTTTCTCATTTTTCTCCTTGATGTATCCTGCAAGAGCTCTCTAAAAGAAAGTGTTTTACCTTTTGCCGTCGGATTCAACTCGACCCATATCTCATCAGAATAATCACCTACCACTTCAGGAGAGGTCAAAAACAATGCCCCGGTCTTGCCATCAAACACATACACCTCTCTTGTCTGGGCATGGGTTTGAAACGAAAAACGGTCATTATTCTGATTTTGCATCAACATATTAAGTATTAATATCAAGACAACCGCAATAATACTAAGCAGGATATTTGTCAGTGTTTTTTGCATGTTCAGATCCCTTCCGGTAAAATCACTTTCGATTAAAAACTATCCCAGTGCATCAGCTGCTCTGTTTGGCGTTTTTTTGACTGTGAGACTTCATTGAGCGACCATCCTAATGAAATAATACTAACCAGCTTTAAACCAGCTGGAGCTTTTAAAAGAATTCCTATCTCCGCTGCATAATCCTTTTTATCCCCGGCAATCCAGCAAGCCCCAAGCCCTGCATCCGCTGCTGCAAGAAGAACGTTTTGGGTTGCCGCGCATCCATCCTCAAGATAATATTTAGTGGACCGGCAAAAAATCACTATCCCGGTCGCAGCATCTTCAATGAATTTTCCATTTTCCGCAATACTTCCTATTTTTTTTAACACACTCTTATCAGTAATGATAACGAACTCCCATGGTTCCTGGGCCCTGGCTGTAGGAGCTCTTCTGGCAATATCAATAAGTCTTACCAGCATTTCTTTATCTATTGGCTGATCCCGATAACTGCGGACACTTGCTCTTTTACACACACATTCAAAGAAATCCATTGTTTTTCACCCCTTGTTCTTTTTCTTCTTTCTATACAAAAACGCTGTGAAAACCACAGCCGAAAACAGGAGAATATTGACAATATTAAATGTTTTCCAAACAATATCAACAGAAGCAATACCAGCAGGCAACATTAGTAAAAGACAAGTCCATACGCCGAATACCCAATAAAGGCTTATATCTTCGGAGGATTTTCTTTTTATCATTCTGATAATAAGCGGAATATTCCAAAGCGGTAAGACAACTGCAGCAATTAAGGCAACTTTTTGAATCATTATTAATACCCTCAAGAACAAGAAAATGTTTAATCTTATAAAATATTATTCAAATAAATCTGATTTTTAAAACAGAGATAGAATTTACTTTTTTTTACTAAGCATGTTTTTTATATAGCTGCTTATTTTATCTTTATCTTCTTTGCTTATTTCGAGAAATTCTATACCTGTCTCGAAAAGATCTTTTTCTCCCTGTCTTACCCAGGCAACAACCGTGCATTTCACAATAATTTCACTCTCAACTTCGGGAAGGTTAAATGCTATGCACAATTGCGTACCTTTTTCAAGCTTCTCATTAGCCATTATTTTCAGGCCCAACACACACATCAACCCCTGACAATCACTTTCCATTTCAGGGCTGGACATAAGTGAGTATTTGATTTTTGTCTTCAGATCACATCTGACATATTCTCTTCTTTCTATAGTTCTGCCTGTGGTATGTTTAATGAAATCAAGAAGCTTTTTATTATTCTGTTCATCAATTTCCGTAAATTCTATACCCGTATCAAGCAGATCCATAGTGAGTTCCCTTTGCCAAACAACCCGGCCAAGTGCCGTTATCTCTCCGTCAACCTCTGGGATAAGCAGCTTTAATTTCAGCACATTAGAATCCTGCAATAATATATTACTTATAACCCCTCAGACCTTCACCGCTCACATCTTGAAAGGTAACCACGTTCGGGGAGACATCTTTTCCTTTTATTGTATATGTCGCTTGGGCATTGACATTAAGCCTAACATATTCTCTTTTTTCCTGCATTTAAACTCCTTAAATTTTGCATCCGTTTATTGTTGATTTAAATTGATTTAATCTGTTGCTATATAATATTAAAGGCGCTCTTTCAAGTTGAAATGTAGTCTAGCACTATGTTAGCTTATGGTTAAGAATAAGCAAGCCGTTGAGATGGTCTATTTCCTGTTGTATGGCCCGAGATGCCAGTCCCTTGAATTTTTCATAAAACTGCGTACCATTTTCTCTATATGCTCTGACTTTTATCTGCTTAGCTCTTTTGATTTTAACAAATTCTCCCGGAACACTCAGGCACCCTTCTTCTTCAAAAACTTCCCCTTTTGAAGAAATAATCTTTGGATTAATAAAAACCATAACATCATCTTTTGCATCATTAAATACAGATTCCCTCTCCAAATCATTTAAAATATAGCTTTTTTTAAGCACAAAAACCCTCTTTAAATATCCAATTTGCGGAGCAGCTAGCCCTACCCCGTTTGATGTTGCTATAAGTGTTTCAGTAAGATCTCTAACAATTTCCTGAAACTGCGGATCAGAACTATGCAATGGTTCTGATTTAGCAGTTAAAATATGACCAGCCTGGGGGTATGAAAGAATTATTTTTACAGCCACTTTATCTCCTCCTTTTATCTTAATTATATATTAGAAAAACATCATTATTTGCTCTTTATATTCGGTACGCGCAGCAAAAAAACACTGCCAATAATCAAAAAGGGGATAAATGACATTAAAGCCAGCCTATATCCCAATGCCCCTAAATGTCCCAGGCCAAGTAAAAGCAGACCCCAGACAATCGGTCCGACAGCCGCTGAAAGATAACTGATGAGATTAAAAAGGCCAAAGGCTTCGCCGGTCATTTCTCTTGGAACAATACTTACCACAAGCGCCCGGGATACAACCCAGGTAGAGCCTAAGCTGATTCCAGCCAGAGCCCCGATCATCCAATGAAACGGAGGCACAGCCAATGCAGCCCCGAAAAGACAAAGTATCCAGAGTAAAAATACCCCCATCATTGTGTATTTATAACCTATTCGGTCGCTGAGTATTCCAGAACAAATACTGCCGATTATCGCAAATATAGTAGAAAATGCTATGAAATTAATAATCTCAATATCATTAAGTCCAAATACCTTTGTAACATAAATAGACATAAACAGCATTGTTACATTCACAACACAAAAACCAAAAAAAGCTGCTTTCAAAAACTCCCTAAGCCCGGAATATTGCTCAGAGCTGAACAGTGTTATTCTCAGCCTCTTAAAAAGATCTACTATCAGTTTTTTATTTATAAGCACAGGCAAAGGATTTTTCGTATGAACAGCTTTATCTTTGACAAATATCAAACACGGCAGTGAGAATAGAAAAAATAAAATCCCGGTTAGAAAAAAAGTCGCATGGTATCCCTGTTTTATAATAATCGGTTTTGTGAAAACAAGCGCGATGATTGCCCCAAAATAGCCAAACATCTTGCCAAGACCAGAAACCAGTCCTGTTCTCGCCTGCGGGCTTATTGTCATCATTAGAGAATTATAGAAAATAACAGCAGTCTGACATCCAATATTAGCAATACCAAAAAACAGCAGTGCTAAAAAAACATCTTCTGTAAACGCTAAAAATATTGTAAACACCACACTAAGAACAGTAAAGAATATTAAAAAAGGCCTGTGCCTACGTCTGATATCAGCTATAGTTCCAAGTATGGGAGCAAGCAAAGCAATACAAAGAGTAGACAATCCAAAGGCAATACTGTAAAAGATTTCAGGAGCTCCCTTTTCTAATGTAATCCAACGGACAAAATAAAGAGACACTATATTAAGAGCAAAAAACTGGTTGGCCATATCATACATAGACCACGATATAATCAGAAAATTATTTTTTTTATTCATTAATCTCTTTCAGTTTTCAAGTTCATTAGTTTCTTTTATGCATCAATTATAGTATAATATGCTCTATGAATTATGTCTCTATATTTTTAATTTCCTTCTTTATTGCCTTTTCCGGCGCATTGGCTCCGGGCCCATTACTTAGCACTGTAATCCATGAAAGCACAAAACAAGGTGCAAAGGCCGGTCCACTTATAATTTTAGGCCATATACTAATTGAAATTATCATGCTAACATGTATTATCTTCGGGTTTATCAAATTCTTTAATAACCCCCTGCTGATTTCTCTAATTACTTTAGCCGGGTCCGGCATAATGATTTACATGGGGATCTCAATGCTCAGAGAAATCTCCCATTATTCTCTCAAACCGGTAAACTCTGGAAAAAAATCAGCAAATCTGGTAATCTTAGGCTTTACTATGACCATCGCCAATCCATACTGGAGCATATGGTGGCTTACTATCGGACTGGGGCTTGTAATAAGTGCACAAAAACTAGGCTTTATGGCAATATGCGTTTTTTTTCTGGGACACATTTTTGCGGATTTCATTTGGTATGCTTTTGTATCAATATTGATCAGTAAAAATAAACGCTTTATATCGAAAAAAATTTATTCGCTCATAACATCAACTTGCGCCATTGCATTAATAGTCTTCGGCCTATTTTTTACCATTAATCATTTTACTCCAACCATAACCCCGTAACAAGATAATTCCAGCCATGTTTTTTAATAACAAGCTTTATCAAGACATCATTTTTAGTATTGTCATATTTTGCTTTCCAAAGCACAAATATCATATCTCCCTTAAGCAAGCTACCCATATATTCACGATCCAAGTAGTTACCCAAAGATGTTTTGATATGACGGTTTACCTTAAAAAATTTAGTTCTAGCACCGACAACCTTTAGCTCTGAATCAAAATCACGGGAGTATGTGGTATATTTATCAAATTTAAAACCATTGAGAATATTATCAAGCAACGGGTCAGCTACTGTTCTAATTTCCTGAGTAGTTTTAGCTCTTTGGATGGCAAAAGCAGGCGCAATAAATGAAAATACAATTACAATTAAAATCAGTGCTTTGAATTTTTCCGAATATCTCATTTTAAATCCTCCTTGTTTTATTCTATCGCACTTTTTGTTTTTTTCAAATACTTTCTTTTAAGTTATCGCATTAAGGCCAAATCGCAACAATCGATTATTCTATCTTTTAATATTCTCAGACCTTGGTTTAAAGTCATATATACCTTAGCCATCATCGCGCTTACTTACAGCTATATATTCATCCCAGCTCAAATTACCTGCATTAAGAGACAACTATTCTTATGCTCTTTCTGCCGCTTCTTTAATTGACCCAGGCCTAAAACTAATTTTTCTAACATTTAAATCCCAATTAACATGGATTGCTATTTCTGATGATTAATCCCATAAGATAAGTGTTTCTATATATTTGCGCTATCCACCCCCCACCGAACCATAGCTGGCGCGCTTGCCTGGATTGGGATTTCATAATATACTTTAAAAAATGATTTTTAAATGGTTTTTCTTATTATATTATAATTTCTTTATATATATTTCAAATTTTTATACTGCTTTATTATACTTTATACAAAGGAGTTGATACCATGAAAAGTAAAATCAGTTTTTTTCTCATTACTATTGCCTTAATTTCCTTTTTTTACACTCATCCTGCCCACTCAGAACAGCAGGAAGAAATCAGTCTTAGTGCTTTCTCTCGCACATACGGGAAAACTTTAGGCAACCTTAGCTATAATTCTTTCTTTGACTTTAACCGCAATAATTCAATCGACAATGATAACCTTAAAGTTTGCTTAAGCACTACACCATTAAAGGCTTTAATACCCTTTCTATCTGTATCTAAAAAATCAGACCGCAGGAAAAAAAGTTCAAAGGGAATACCGGTACCGCATCTGCAGAAGAAGACGAAAACCCCCTGGATATTGATAAAGATGGAGATGTCGATGAACAAGATGTCAATCTAATGAAATATTTACTTGCAAGTACCCAAATGATAAATACTTTCTCAAATTTCAATGCAATAAATATGGCGCTTACAATCAAGGTATATAATAGCACTCCGACACTGGCCTCATACTATGCATATATCGGATATACGCCTGCAGTAAATTATAATGTGAATTTTCTTTCATTAACATTAGAATCAGCAACGCAAATTAATGAAGAAGAACAGGATCAGACAACTATCCCGGTCAAGGACCCACAAGATACAGAACAGTTAAAATCCACCACAACGGCTTCGAATCTGCTTTTGCTTAACATGCAGATTTTGAAAGATGTCATCCGAATAAACAACCTTACCCCTGATGAAGCATTACCTTACAAGCTTATGATGTCTACAAAAATACCAGGAGCAAAAGACAATACAGGCAGTGCCGACATACAAGAAATAGATCAACAGACCGCTGACAAGCAGCAATTGATGTCCGAAAAACAACAGAAGAAGAAAACACTTCAACATCTTTCCACAAACACACCGATACTCATCGATCAAAATTCCAGAAATAGTCATTATAACAAAGGCTTAGAAGCAAAGGAATTAGAGATATTAAAAGCAATGGATTAATACAATAGGGCTTCTTATTTGTTTGGGGTGGATATAGACTGTATTGCTCTTTCAACTTTTCTCTCAAGACCCCGCTCAATAAAGCCCGGCAGTATTTTTCTAAGCCTCTGCTTAAAGGCTGACTTTTGCCATTTAAAATTCAATGTCTTATAAATCCCTGAAAGCTGAAAATCAAAATTCAAATATTGCGTTTTCTTATCCATTAAGGCAAAAAGCATATTAAATTTACCTGATGTTTTTAAGTATTCGCGGGCAAGCACAATGGATATGTTACTGGTTACAAATTCATTGCTGTTAAGCAAAAAGTTTCCCTCCAGCATTACCTTCTCTGCCTTTAGCTTTATATTTTTCAGCAAAGACGCTTCCGGTGTTAATTCAAACTGAACCGAGAGTTCGCTAAAGTTTACTCGGCTTAGATCAGGCAAACCAAAAAATTCTCCCAGCCAGACAAAAAACTTCACATTGTCCAGGTACCCGTCTTCTATAGTTGCCTGCCCCTTTAATCTGGGCACAGGATGATTAACATAGTCCAAATCGCATGTAAATTGACCATCAATCCTGCCCTGTAATTTTGTCGGCAGTCTGCGATAAACTCCAAAAAGAGACAGCAGCAAAGAATCAAGCTGCCAAGCGCTTACTTTGGCCACTTTTAAATTGCAAATTATTTTAGGCGGCAATTGTTCTATATCTGCGGCAATATACCCGTTCAGAGTTCCATCATAAAGCCTTGAGCCGAATTTAACAAACTTGACCCCTTTATCCATAAAATTGAATATAGAAGCAAGGTCGCTCAGCATAAAATTAAAAACTTTCAAATTACGTCTATATTGTACTGCTATTTTTTCTATAAGAATTTTAAGCCGGGTATCAGGGAAAACAGCAGCGCTTAGATTACTAAATGACGTCTTCACTTGAAGCAATGAAGTTCCTTGATGAGCCGTATCAAGAAAAACAATATCTGATTCCCCGCTTGTTTTGCCTTTTGCTGTACTGCTTTTTAAAACGATGTCCAGTCTCTGTGGATTAAGCGCCCGCTTTTCCTCATTCTGATCAGGAAAGGTTAGAAGTTTTATCTTTGTCAGGATTTTATCCCCAAAAGCCGCCTCCCCTTGAAATCTAACAGGAATATTGTTTAAATAAAATTCCACGCTCTGCACCAGGATGTGTTTGGAATCAAATTTTATCAAACAATTGATATCCAGCAGATTGATCCCTCCAGCGAGAATGCCTGTTTTCTGCGGTAGTCGGCCATATCGGAGAAAATTCTTAATTTTTTCTAATACTCTTTTAACTTTATTCGAAACCCCCATTAAAGATCGGCCATAGAAATTTTTAAGCGTAGAAAATCCTTTGAGTTTCAAAACACTTTTAATTATCTCCCCTTTAAGCGCTGCCTGTATATATGCGGAGTTGAATTCTACGCTTTTGATCGAAAGCCCACCCGGGACAAGCGCCCCTTTAAAAACATAGAAAAATCCAGGGTCAAGCAGATTTTTCTCAACTTTTCTTTTAAGATCTGTTTCCTTGAATTTAGAATAACTGATCCGGCCCGTGCTTTCAATATTACTCTCAAGATCAATTGTAAAAATAGCATCACCCAGAAGCATCTTACCCGAACTGCCCTTTCTGCCGAAAATGCATTCGGCTTGCTCAAACACAAGTTTTAACGGCCTGCCACGAGCAAGAAACTTTATCGCCTTAATTATGCCTTCTATATTTTCTTTGAAAAATATTTGATGCTTATTATAATCAATCCTGGGATTAACAAAAACGGCTGTATTAACTACTATATTTTTTTTCTCAAGCAATTGACTTAATGAGAACTTTAACCTGATACTTTTAACAAAAAGCGGCGAGCCTTTCTTTTCATTATCTTCAGAATAACTTACAGAAATATTATTCAAGATCAAAACATTGGGGGGAATATATATAATACTATCTATCGTAGTTTCATGGTTTAGATATGCGCTTAACTGCTCTGCAATTTTAACTTTATTTTCTAAAAGTAATGCCTTGAAACCAACAGAAGCAAAAAAAAGGATTAAACCAACAGCGGAAAATATAAAAAATAATAAAATTAATTTAGAAATAGATTTTTTCAAATAATCCCTCATTGATGTATATTTCTATACAGTCGATAAAATAGATCGCCTTATAATGGAGATTCATGGGAGAAATGTAAGAGCATTCTTTGAATTCTCTAAACAGAAGGCTTAATTGTTTAAAAGTAATAATTTGTTTTCTCAAATCCTCCTGTGTTTTACTTATATACATTTGATTGCTGATCTTAAGTAAATAAATGACCGCAAACGGCAGAGCTTGATCCTGAGCATAGGAATCAATAAAATTTGAGAAAGCTTCTTCCGCACTTCTATAATCACCTAAAGAATAATAATATTCTCCTGTGGCAAAAAGCGCTTCTTTATAATATTTCGATTTCTTAGTTGATTCAACAATCGAACGGAAACACATAAAAGCATAATCATTATCCCCTGCCTTTACCGCATTTTTAGCTGTCTTGTAAAAAGAAGTATCTGACTGAGCAAACCCGGAATTCGCGTTCATCATGGCCAACGAAAAGATAAGCAGAAAAACTCCTATTTTCCTCATTTAAATACTTCACCCCCCCTGAAATTTGTTTTAATATATTATAGCAAACAAAAATTAATACTGAAAAAAATCCTTGATATGATTTACTGCACTAGCTCGCAAAGCACTCTCTCGTGAATCTTTAAATATTCTCCCTGAAAAAGTACAAATCTTATTTTTTTTACTTTTTTCAGCTGCTGTATGTTTTCAATTATCGTTTTGAAGGCAACTAATGCGGCAGCTTGCATAGGATATCCGAATATGCCGGCTGATATAGCCGGGAAAGCTATGGAATCTATATCATTGCATTCAGCAAGTTCCAATGCTCTGCGGTAACAGGAAGCAAGCAGTTCTTCACTTGGCATATCCCTGCCGTATACCGGCCCCAGACAATGAATAACAAATTTATTAGGCAGATTATGTCCTGAACTGAGAACTGCTTCTCCCGGCCTAATTGGAGCCAATGATCTGCATTCTTGAGCCAGCCCAGAGCCGGCTGCCCTATGCAAAGCTCCGGCAACTCCTCCACCCGGCATAAGCTGGGCATTAGCCGCATTTACAACCGCAAGGAAATCCCTTTGCTTAGCGATATCTCCCTGCACGCATTCAATAGTAATGCCGTTTATTTCCCTTATCATAAACCAGTTACCAGTTATGAATTACTAATTACAAATTATGAGTTACCAGTTGCCAGTTGCCAAATTAGACTAAGAGTTTTAAAATTATTTTATATTATTACGGGCGCACACAAGGCGCGCCCCTACGATATTGATATATATTTCCCCTAATTCCTAACGCGCTAACACGTTAACTCTCCAACGCATAACTATCTTTTTATCTTTTGTTTTGCCTATTAGTTCTTTTTACTTTTTACTTTTTCCTATGAGCTATTAGCCATTACCGTTTCCTTTTGACGATACGGGCATCGCAACCGCTTACCTTTTACCTTTTTACTTTTTACCCGCTACCTACTATTGATACACAAGGCCTGCAATAAAATATTGACCGTTTTTTTCAGAAACAACCATTTTTATCAATACTTCTTCTTCTGTTTTATCAAAAACACCCTTCCAGAAAACAACCGTAATCGCCCCTTTGTTTATAAAACCCAGATACTCCCTATAGAGATAGTGGCCTATCCATTCAACTATCTCTCCCCTTATTTCCTGGAAACGCTCAGATGTTATTGTTTCCTTTAGAGCAGCATCAAAATCCTTTGAATACTGGAGATAGTCATCAGAAGTAAATCCTTTCATGACATTATCGAGAATAGGCTCTGCTACTTTTTTAACTTCATCGTCATTAATTCCAATTACAGCACTATATCCCGGGATTGACACGACGCTCATTAAAAAAAACATCACCCAACAGATAACATGTTTCATGGTTTCTCCTTTCAATAAAAACTATTTTCTATGATTTAAGCTTCATGTTTAAAGGTTGAGACAAAATGTAACGCTATACCCTTCTGGGCACAGGCAAGACTTTTACGAACAAGCGCAAAGAAGTACCTAAATATACGCCACACAAGTAAGTTTACAACTAACGCAATAGATATGCATTTTGCTTCAGCCCCCTTTTACATTCTAATCTTACCTCAGTATGTCTTTAATAGTCAAAGAAAAAATAATAATTGGAATACTCTCATGATCTATTTTTAAATTCAACACTCAATACTGAATAAATCGATCCTTGTTTTAACCTAAACTTCAGTCAATCTTTTGAATCTTTTTGATTTTGCTATTTTGAAAAGTTATTGTACCGAGAGTCCGGCCTGTTTGCATCTGCAATGTAATCGTTTTGTCTGTCTTCTTAAGTATCCTGCCCCTTAGAATATGTCCATTATGCAAATAAATGATATCAGTATCTTTGCATAACTCAACCGCGGTTTCTCCATGTGTCTTTTGTTTCGGCATTTCCTGCTCTAGATCATTTTCCGGAAAATATTCCGCTTCTTTAGCTGTAACAATATTTCGAGCAAGCTCCCTAGCCTTGCAGTAATCCGCATTTGACTTAGTTTTTTTTCCCTGATTACTATACACATCTCCTCTGGCATAATATGCCCTATAATAATTTGAATTTCTGGCAATAACTTCATCCAATATTTTTTCCGCTTTAGCGTTTTCATTCAAGCCATTACAAGCAATCGCCATACGGGTCAAAGTCAAATCATCCGCCATCCCCCTGTTCATAAGAGCAAAAACTATCTCACGCTCCTTTTGATATTCACTCTGCGCTTTACTCATCAATTCCATATTAGCGTAAATCCCTGCGATATCATTATGCACATTAGGATAACAGGCAGATATCTCAACTACTTTATTGTATAAAGAAAGCGCTTCCCTCGCCTGCCCGCTGTCCCTTAGAGTACCGGCCAGATTAGACAGATAATACAAATTCCCCTTATCCATTTTAAGGGCCTTCCTAAAATATCTTACCCCAGATATATAATCCTCTTGTCTCATGCACATCATACCCATACTGTTAAAAGCATCCGCATCCTTAAGCCCCAAGCTAACTGCCTGTTTATAATAACGCAATGCTAGACTTGGTTTCCCCTGCCTAGAATATATATCTGCTGCTGCTTTGTAGGCCAAAAAATTTGATGCATCAAGCTCAATAACCTGCTTAAAATTATTCAAGGCTTTTTCTCCTTGGCGCATAGCGTAAAGCTTAACCCCCTGATTATAAAGATTAACAATCCGGAACTTTTTCAAATCTCTTCCTGCCTTGTCTGTATCCTGCGCGCCCAGTAACTCAAGGGAATCAAGATATTGCTTTGCCTGCCGATAATCTCCTTTTACGGCATAAATAGAGGCAAGGGCTTTACACGCAGGCTGATATCCCAGATCAAGATCAAGGGCTTTTTTAAATGCCGCTATAATCTGATCATCCCTGCCCATTTTTTCATAAGCACATCCAAGGTTGAAATATGTCTTAGCTGCAGGATGGATCCTGATTGCTTTTTCATAAAGGCTTATTGCTTGAGGATAATCCGTTTCATTGTAGGCTACAAAGCCTTTATTATTTAGCATCATAGAAATTTTGGCAGGAATTATATACGCTGCAGCACAAACCAAGATTATAAAAACAATATATTGAATATATTTTTTCTTCATAATTTTTTTTATAATCCTTGGTTCATTTTTGCATTTTAAATCAAATAAGGTCTTCATATTAACAATTCGTAATATCCATGATAGCATATTCTACGCATTTCGTATAATGCGACATTTTATGTCTTTTGACTCCCCTTTTTAAATGTAGCGCTGTATTTTCTTTGGTTTAGGCGAACAGATGAAGACATGATGTCTGAGCTCCGTAATCCATGGATGGATTTTCGGAGGCGATTTCGCTAAAGGCGGAAAAGTCAGAGAGCCTAAACCATTAGAAAATAAGTGTACATTTTGCAGGGGCGCTTTTCCTTTGCTTCGTTTCCTTTGTGCGCACAAAGGAAATGAAGGCTGGGGTCTAAGGGGCGGCACAGCCCCTTCTTCAAACTTGCACCAAAAAACACCGAATAAACAAAAAAAACCACCTCAAGATTGGTCTTTTTAAACCCTAAACCCTGATTTAATTATTTTCTTTTAAACCGCTTTTCCAGTTCATCACAGCTCAATGAAATCATTGTCGGACGTCCATGCGGACAGGTATAAGGAGAGCTTGTTTGCCAAAGATCCCTTAGCAGGGAATCAATCTGCTCAGAATTTAGCGCCTGATGCGCCCGAACTGCACAATGACAGGCAATAGATGCCAAAACCGGCGTTATGCTTTTATCTATACTGATCTCACTGCCTGCCTCTAGAATATCCACAACAATTCCTTTAAACTCACTAGCGATATCCACCTTGCCCAATAATGCCGGATAAGCATAAACAGCTAAAGTCTGCTCACCGAAATCCTCAACTTCAAAACCAAGCTCATTAAACAGCCCCTTAATCTCCAAAACTCGCAAAAATTCATCCTTGCTAAAATGCAGTGTCAAAGGGAAAAGCATTTTTTGCTTTTCAATTTTTTTATTTTTAAACTGCTCTTTAAGCGCGTCAAACAAAATCCTCTCATGCGCAGCATGCGCATCAATAATTATCATACCGTTCTTATCCTGCGCTGCAATATATGTATTATCAATATGCAGATATTTCATGTAGCTAAATTCTCTCGGGCTCTCTTTTCCAGCTTGAGAAGAAAATTCAACAGGGTTATCCGATATTATCCCAAAAAGCTCACTTGCCTTTGCCGCATTGTTTTCGCAGGATATACGCATTTGGGGCCCCTGGGAAAAATATTCGCTTGAGTAATTACTCTCTCCTGGGACCGAAATTCCTTTAAATTGAGGCAAATTATTCTTATCTCTTAAGGCATCCTTAATAAGTTTTACCAGCACATCATGTATAAGCGCCCCTTCCCGGAATCTCACCTCTCTTTTACTCGGATGCACATTAACATCAACTAACTCAGAAGGAGTCTCTATAAAAATAAAAACACTCGGAAACTGTCTTTCCATTAAACAAGTATGATATCCTTGCGTAATTGCGTGTGTTATAAGTTTATCGCTTATAGGTCTTTTATTCACAAAAACATATTGCCATTTGCGATTGGCCTTTCCAAAACCAGGCCTAGAAATAAAACCCCTTATTTTCAGCACACCGATATCAAGAGATATGGGCAACAGCACTTCGGCAAAATCCGTTCCAAATAAAACCTCTATTCTTTGCCGCGTATTTTTATGCGCGTCACAGCTAATTATCTCGTCTTTATTATTTAACAGCCTTAGCGCAACTTGAGGATGGCTCAGGGCTATTTCGTTCATATTTCTTATAATATGCGCGGTTTCCGTAACCTTGCTTTTTAAGAATTTCCACCGCGCAGGGGTATTAAAGAAAAGATTTTTAACCTCTACCGTTGTCCCTGGCTCCCGGGCAGATTCCTTTACACTTTCAATCGTGCCTGCGACAGAACCGATAACACTTGCCGCATCCTCTGATTGCGCGCGAGACAATATTTTCATATGACTTACCGCGCTGATGCTTGCAAGAGCTTCGCCGCGAAATCCCAAGGTAATAATCTTACTAAGATCCGAATTTTCTTCCAGCTTACTGGTCGCGTGTCGCAAGATAGAAAGCTTGAGGTCATCTGCATTCATGCCCTGCCCATTATCAATTACCCTAATCAGGCTGCGTCCTGCATCCTCTATAGCTACTTCAATATTAGTGCTTTGCGCATCAAGCGAGTTTTCAAGCAGCTCTTTTACCACTGATGCCGGTCTTTCCACAACTTCTCCCGCAGCTATTTTATCAGCTAAGTGCTTGGGGAGAACCTTTATTCTACTCATATTATTTTTTATCCTTAAGTCTGTTTTTCCATTCATTAATAAGGTTTAACGCATCTATCGGGCTTAAATTATTTATATCCACGCCCTTTATCTGGGATATTAAGGGGTTCTCCCGGCCTTGGAATAATTCCGGCTGAACTTCACTCTTTTTTGTTTTTTTCATATCTGATCTGACCAGGCTCGGTATGCCATCTGCGGACATGCTGTTGATCTCAAGATTGCTCAATATTTCGCGCGCTCGATGGATAACCTGATTGGGCAATCCGGCAAGACGAGCAACGTGGATACCATATGAATGATCCGCTGAGCCTTGAATCAATTTATAAAGAAAGATCACTTCCTCATTCCATTCTTTAACTGAAACATTGTAGTTCTTAACGCCCTTAAACAAAAGTTCCATTTCCGTTAATTCATGATAGTGTGTCGCAAAGAGTGTCTTTGGCTTCATCTCTAGGTTTTCATGCAGGTATTCCGCTGTTGCCCAGGCAATACTAAGCCCGTCAAAAGTACTTGTTCCTCTGCCTATTTCATCCAGTATAATCAGGCTCCTTGCGGTAGCGTTATTTAGAATATTCGCTGTTTCACTCATTTCCATCATAAAGGTACTCATGCCGGCGCTAATATCATCTGCTGCGCCTACACGGGTAAAAATTTTATCCACAACCCCTATTCGCGCTGATTCTGCCGGCACAAAACTTCCTGTTTGAGCCATGAGAATGATCAATGCCACTTGGCGTATATAAGTAGATTTACCGGCCATATTCGGACCGGTAATAATAAGCACTTGATTATCCTCGGCATCAAGATATGTAGGGTTAGCAATAAACTTATTGGCCCCAATTATGTTTTCCAGAACAGGATGCCTCCCCCCCTTAATATCAATACTAAGTTCATTATCCATAACTGGACGTACATAATTATTGCGGCTGGCCGCCTCCCCAAGGCTGTTCAAAACATCAAGCCTTGCGATAAGCGCCGCAGTTTTCTGTATTTCAATAAGACTGCTCAGAACTGCCTGGCAAATATCCAAAAATAGCTTATATTCAAGCTCATTTATTTTTTCCTGAGCGGTAATAATTTTTTCTTCCTGTTCCTTTAAAGCAGGCGTGATAAACCTTTCCGCGTTCACCAAGGTTTGCTTTCTCAGATAATCCTCAGGCACCGCATGCAAGTTGGCCTTGCTAACTTCAATATAATATCCAAAGACCCTGTTGTATTTTATTTTAAGCGAAGAAATCCCTGTGCGCTTAATTTCCGCACTTTGAAGTTTTGCTATCCATTCTCTTCCCCCTCGGGTTATATATTTGAGATCATCAAGCTCGCTATTAAACCCTTCTTTTATCATCCTTCCCTCACGGACAGAAAAAGGCGCATCAGGACAAAGCGCCTTATTCAATAACTGCACCAGTTCCTTTTGCTCATCTAAATCATTACGGATCCTAACCAGCAAATCCGCTTCACTGCCTTTAAGCAGAGACTTTACCTTTGGTATGATCTTCAGAGACTCATTGAGATTAAGAACATCTCTTGCGCCAGCAACACCCAGGCTTATCCGCCCAAGCAAACGTTCTATATCCAAAATACCTTTCAATTCATCTCTCAGGTTATTTCTCAAGGCCTGATCGATTTTAAGCTGTTGGACTGCATCAAGCCGCTTATTGATCGCCTCAATATCAAGCAAGGGCTGTTGCAGCCATTGCACCAGAAGACGGTTTCCCATAGCCGAGCTTGTAAAGTTCAACTCATTAAGCAATGTTCCCTTCTTATCCCCTCTCATGGAACGGACAAGCTCCAGATTGCGTTGGGCAATGCTGTCAAGGGCCATAACCTTGTTTAAAGAATATGGTGTAATTTTATTAATATGTCTGATCTCTTTTTTTTGTGTATCTTCCAAATAAAACAATGCCGCGCCCGCAGCCGTTATTCCGGAATTCATATTTTGAATACCAAAGCCCCTGAGGTCCCGCGTCTTAAAGTGCCCCAGAAGCTTTTCATAGCAGTAAGAAAAGTCAAACACCCAATCCTCAACCTCGCTTATCAAAGCACTAATATTTCTCTGCTTTATCTTTTTCCTTATACTGTCATCGTCTTTTAAGTTTGTCCCAATCAGCAGTTCTGCCGGGTGCAGACGGCCAAGCTCACTTAACATTTTGGCTTCTGATTGCAGCTGTGTTATTTTAAACTCCCCAGTTGACAAATCTACGGCAGCTAACCCGTATTCGCCTTGAGTTTTTTTATAAATACTTACAAGATAATTATTATTCTGGGAGGAAAGGATATTCTGATTAAGCACTGTTCCCGGAGTAATGATCCGGACAATTTCTCTCTTGAGGATCCCCTTCACGCTTTTGGGATCTTCGGTTTGTTCACACACAGCTACCTTGCGCTCCGCTTTTATCAAACGAGCGATATAATTATCTGCCGCATGATAAGGAATTCCGCACATGGGAACCCGGCTGTTTTTACCAGATCCTCTGGATGTAAGCGCAAGCCCCAGAATAGCAGAAGCTATTTTAGCATCTTCAAAAAACATTTCGTAAAAATCGCCCAGGCGAAAAAACAGTATCGCGTCCTTATAATCACGCTTGATCTGTAGATACTGATGCATCATTGGAGTTAGGTCGTTTTGTGTTTTCTGCATATTATTTGGCTCTTTTTTATTCAGATCGGTTGAAATAACCAGATTAGCGGCATTCTTAATTGTTTCATAAACTTACAAATCATTGCCTTATAAAAACGTTACATGTAAAGTTACGCATTATAAAAAAGATAAAAATATTTTTCGCGGCAAATTACAATTTCAGTAAAGCAGCTTTTAAAATTTTACCTGCCCCTTTTCTGTATGCATTTTTTTCAGAGGAAGATTTTGGATCATAAAATTTACGAAAGAATTAAATATATTTTACTTGGTTAAAAATACTCCTATTATTTACTCAAGGCTTTTAAGAATTCAACAGATACTTCAAAAAAACAATAAGATCAAACACTATTCTATCTTATTTGCTGCCGAATTGATTATATCGCTTGGAAAAGTCACACCTATTTTCTTGGCTGTCTTTAAATTAATACTTATATCATAATACGGATATGTTCCCACAGCTATTGCTTCTGGAGGAATACCCTGTAAAATTTTAATTGCTTGAGGAATATTAATTGCCCTAACTGACTCTTTAAAATTAAAACCTAATGAGACCAAAGCACCTTTTTCCACAAGATGGCTTAGACTGACATATGTCGGAATATTATATTTATTAGCCGTTTTGATCATTCCTTCTCCCCAAGAAGAAACCTGCGCATCAGCCAAAGTAACAACAACATCTACAATCCCAATCATAGATTCGGTAACCTCAGCCAATCCTGCCTTAGAGTCAACCCCTTCCGGGATCGGAAAATCCAATATTTTTATTCCCGGCAAATAGGCAGCCGCCTTATGCCAGGAAAAAAGCTGAGAAACTGGAGCTGGATCTCTTGGATTATAAAGAATTCCTAGAATTTTTGCGTTGGGGATAACCCTTGAAAGTGTCTGCAGCTGGGTATGCGCAGCTACCACGCAATATGCTCCGGTAAAGTTTGACCTCGGATCATGAAAAAATCTTACTAATCCTGCCTTTTTAGGATCAGCTATAGCAGAGAATAGTACCGGGATCTTGATCTGGGCTTGTTTTATCGCCATCGCATTAGGAGTCCCGGCTGTAAAAATCATATCCGCATTCCTTGCCTTTTGCTTAAGCATCTCGATGAATTCATTACGATTATTGATATCAATCAAATATATAAATTCAATATCAAGACCCAAGATATCTGCTTGCTTTGTTAAGCCCGAAACAAATACTTCTCTTACCTCAGAATAATCAGGATTATCTTGATAAGCAGCTATTAGAATTTTTTGCGCTGCGCTGGCATTACAAACCTGGATCAGCTGCATTAATGCCAGCAAAAAAATCATAAAAATATTTCTCATTCTCATCAAGTCTTGAGTCCTAATTTAGGCTGTGCGAGTTCTGCCCCCATAGCTTGTGCTTTTTCAATACAATCAGTTTCTTTCTTAACAATCCCTTTTCCCTCTAAACTAAAGCAAAAAACCTCCCGGCTGTATTCAATATTCAAAGTGGCAAAAAAATTTTTAACTATAGCGCTGGCATTTTCAAAGAATTTATTTTTTGAAGATCCCTGCACACAAATAAAACCACCCTGTTTAGTCATAGATTCGTCTGTTGTTTTCAACACATACTTAGCTCTCCAATAACATTGAAACCTGTCAATCAGCATCTTAAGCTGCGCGCTTACGCTTCCAAAATATATCGGACCGGCTACAATTATAGAATCCGCCTTTAAAACAGCATAATATATTTTTTGAAAATCATCATCTATTATACAGCGCCCGTCATCCCGCACTTGGACACATGCCTGACATGGAACAAATGCAAGATCATTTACAACAACTTTCTCAGTTATCGCTCCATTGTCCCGGGCAGCCGCAAGAGCCGCATCAAGTAAAATATCCGAATTGCCGCATTTTCGCGGACTTGTCATTACACCGAGTACTTGTACTTGTTTCTGAGGAGTTTTCCGGTAAACACGTGAAAATAGATTCTTTGGACCTGACATATAATTTTTCCATCCTATCCAACTGGGGCCGCACCTCCTAGGCTCACTTGCAGCCTGTCTACCATGTTCGGCGTGGATTATTTCATCCTGAAATAAAAATCCAATTATTTAAAAGATTTGTGAGGAACATTCCATATATCACGCGCATATTCAGCTATTGTTCTGTCGCTTGAGAATTTCCCTGATTTAGCTACATTAATTATTGATTTTTTTATCCATTTCTCCGGCTCATCTTTATATTCAGCAGAAACGATATTCTGCATTTGGCAATAAGAATCAAAATCAGCGCAAATCATGAACGGATCACTTTGCATCAGATCATTAACTATCGAATCAAACAATTCCGGATCCAGATGCGTAAAAAAGTGGCTTTGGATCAAATTAAATATCTCCTTGAGCATTGGCGAGCGGTTGATATATTCCTGCGGATGATAACCGTTATGTTTAAGTGCCTGGACTTCATGTTCATTCATCCCGAATATAAATATATTCTCTTCTCCGATCTCATCTCGCATCTCTATATTTGCTCCATCCAATGTCCCTATAGTCAGCGCGCCATTAAGCATAAACTTCATATTTCCTGTACCCGAGGCTTCCGTTCCTGCTGTAGATATCTGTTCAGACAAATCGCTGCCCGGGAATATCCTCTCCGCAAGAGATACTCGATAATTTTCTAAAAATACAACTCTCAGGATATCTTTTGCGCCCTTATCATTATTGATTATCTCCGCTATCCTGTTAATAAATTTAATTATCAGCTTAGCCTTAAAATACCCAGGCGCTGCTTTACCGCTAAATATAAATGTCCGCGGAATAATCACGGCATTCGGATTACCTTTGATTTTCAGATATTGGGAAACAATATACAATCCGAACATAAGCTGACGCTTATATTCATGTATTCTTTTTATCTGGACATCGAATATTGAATCCGGGTTTACAATAACATTGGCGATCTTTAGGATATGATCAGCTAAAGACTTTTTGTTTTCTAACTTGACCCTCTTCCATTCATTACGGAAAGATTCATCCTCTTTAAGCGGAAGAAGCTTATCAAGCTCATAAAGATTTGTTATCCAACCCTCACCAATATGGCTGGTGATCAAATCCGAAAGCTTAACGTTTGATTTTTTCAGCCATCTCCTGGGTGTTATGCCATTAGTCTTATTATTAAACTTTTCCGGCCAAATATCATGAAAATCCTTAAAAAGATAATTTTTTATAAGCTCTGAATGCAGCGAAGAAACCCCGTTTACCGAATGACTGCCAACAACGCTCAGGTTTGCCATACGAATATATTTAGGATCTCCTTCGACGATTATCGACATCCTGGTTAAGCGAAAACTGTCCCATGGATAGCGATTCGCGACTTCTCTTAAAAAACAATGGTTTATTTCATAAATAAGCTGCAGATGACGCGGCAAAAGCTTTTCAAGCAGAGGAACCGGCCACATTTCCAGTGCTTCTGGCATAACCGTGTGGTTGGTATACGCAAAAGTACGTATTGTAATATCCCATGCCGCGTTCCACTCAAGCTCTTCTTCATCGATTAGAATACGCATCAACTCAACAATAGCCAGAGACGGATGAGTGTCATTAAGCTGTATCGCGGTTTTCTCCGGAAACACCATAAGATCGCTGTTATCTATTTTAAAACGCCTTATAATATCAGCAATCGCTGCCGCGGTGAAGAAATATTCTTGTTTAAGCCGCAGTTCTTTTCCCTGGATGATAATATCATTAGGATAAAGCACCTTTGAAATATTTTCTGAAAACACCTGGTCATACACAGCGCGTTCATAATCACCGTCATTAAAATATTCAAAATCAAATTCTTCCGCGCTGCGCGCAGACCAAAGCCGTAATGTATTAATCACATCATTTTTATATCCAGGAACAGGCATATCATAAGGAACAGCAAGCACATCTTTTGTCCCTGCCCAGACAACCCTCAGCTTTCCATGCCGGTCTCGATATGTACGGGTTTTTCCGTAAAAACGAATTTTGACCGTATACTCAGGCCTGGCAAATTCCCATGGATTTCCCAGCTTTAACCATTCATCCGGAAGTTCTATCTGATATCCATCAACAATTTTTTGATGAAAGATCCCATAATCATAGCGTATCCCATAACCATAGGCAGGGATTCCAAGCGTTGCCATAGAATCAATGAAGCAGGCAGCTAAGCGGCCTAATCCGCCATTTCCGAGTCCTGCATCCGGCTCTTGATTATAAATATCGTCTTCATTTAATTCCAGTTCCTTTAAAGCCTCTTTAGCTTCATCCCACAATCCAAGATTTAAAATATTATCCCCGAGTAGCCTTCCGATAAGAAATTCAAGCGACAGATAATACACTCTTTTAAGATTATTCTTATGATAAGACTGCTGCGTCATTATCCATCGCTCTACAATCCTGTCTCTTATGGCCATAGCCATCGCCATAAAATTATCATGGCGTGTAGCGGAATACTGATCTTTAGCCAGAATATACTGACGTTTATCTTTAAAAGAGAGCTCAATACCCTCTTTGGTCATATCTCTTTTGACCGCTATCCAATTAGTTTTTTTTCTAGACATAAACTCTTACTCCTAAAGCAGCGCTTTTACTTATTTTTTTTTACATTGCTTAAGATCAATCATCTCAGAACTATAAGTAATAGGCAATATTATACAAAATTTCGATCAAAGAAGTCAAAAGTAATCTATAAAATTATCTATAGCTTGTTTAATTTGCTATTTGAGATCATCTCCCCATCTGGACAAAAAAGGCACTACACAGGTAAAATGTTTCTGTGTAGTGCCTTAGCTTATTTATCTAAAAACAGCCGGATTATTTCTTCGCCGCTTTTGCCTTTTCTTTTTCCTCGATAATCCTTTCGGCAATTGCAAACGGAACTTCGATATACTTTTCAAAATGCATGGAGTAATTAGCCCTTCCGCTTGTTATTGACCTCAAAGAGCTGGCATATCCAAACATCTCAGAAAGAGGTGCTTCCGCTGATACTAACTGCTGTTTGTTCTTTATTTCCATACCCAAGACCTTACCCCTCCTTGAACATATGTCACCAACCACATCGCCTGTATGTTCCTCTGGTGAATTAATTTCAAGCGACATATGCGGCTCAAGTAAGACCGGCGCGGCCTTCAAAAAAGCACGTTTAAAACAAGCTGTCGCGCAAATCTTAAATGCCATTTCCGAAGAATCAACATCATGATATGATCCGTCAACCAGTTCAACCCGCACATCAACTACAGGATATCCGGCAAAAATACCCCTTTGCATAGCACTGATTACCCCTTTTTCAACAGCCGGGATATATTCTCTGGGTATAGAGCCGCCGGTGATCTTGTTTTTAAATTCAAAACCATCTCCAGGTTCGGCAGGATATATTTCAAGCTCTACATGAGCATATTGGCCTTTACCGCCGGTCTGCTTGATATGCTTATAATTTTCACTTACATGCCTAGTTATTGTTTCTCTATAGGCAACTTTAGGCTGTCCAACAATAGCTTCAACCTTAAACTCATGTTTTAGCCTGTCGACAATAATTTCAAGATGCAATTCTCCCATTCCTGACAAAATAGTTTCTTCTGTTTCCTTATCAGATGAAACCGTAAAAGTCGGATCCTCTTCAGCCAGACGCATAAGCCCTTTGCCGATCTTATCCTGCTCAGCTCGACTTGCCGGCATAATACTCAATGACATAACCGGTGCCGGGAATTCTATTGCCTCAAGCACAACTAGGTTATTCAGATCGCACAGAGTATCTCCGGTAACCGTACTATCAAGTCCCACAACAGCAGCAATGTCTCCGGCATAAACAGCTTCTCTTATTTCCCGGTCATTCGCATGCATTTGCAGAAGCCTTCCTACGCGTTGTTTCTTACCTTTTGTTGAATTATAAATATAAGTACCGGCCTTTATTATGCCTGAATAAACTCTGAAATAGATCAACTTACCCATATGCGGATCAGCCTGTACCTTGAAGGCAAGCGCGGAAAACGGCTCATTATCATCTGGTTTTCTATTTATCTTTTTTTCCATATCATCAGGATCATGTCCAACAATGGCCTCAAGATCAGCCGGTGACGGAAGATATATCGGCACAGCATCAAGAAGTTTCTGCACGCCCTTATTTTTAAATGCCGAGCCACAGAACGCGGGGACCATTTTATTGGCTATTGTTCCTTTACGTATAGCACTCATCAATTCTTCTTTAGTAATTGAATTCTCATCTTCCAAATATTTTTCCATAAGACAGTCTTCAAGCTCTACGGCCTTTTCCAACATAATATGATGATATTCCATCGCTTTTTCTTTATACTCATCCGGAATATCTTCAATATGGAAATTTTTTCCTAAAGAATCATCCTCGTAAATAACCGCTTTCATTTCAATTAAATCGATAATCCCTTTGAAATTATCTTCTGCTCCGATCGGTATCTGCAGAGGAATAACATTTGCGCCCAGATTTTCTTCTATGTTTTTTATGACACTGTAAAAGTTTGCTCCGATGCGGTCCATTTTATTCACAAAGGCCAGCTTAGGCACCTGATACTTATCAGACTGCCGCCACACTGTTTCTGACTGAGGCTCAACCCCTCCCACAGCGCAAAAAACCGCGATTGCCCCATCCAGAATACGCAGACTTCTCTCAACCTCAACCGTAAAATCAACGTGTCCGGGAGTATCAATAATATTTATTTTATGGTCATTCCAGAAACATGTTGTCGCGGCAGATGTTATCGTAATCCCGCGTTCCTGCTCCTGCTTCATCCAGTCCATCTTCGCTTTACCGTCATGCACTTCGCCGATTTTATGCGATTTTCCCGTATAAAACAAAATCCGCTCTGTTACTGTAGTTTTCCCGGCATCAATATGTGCCATGATACCGATATTTCTCACCTTGCTAAGATCTATTGATCGTGCCATTTTTCTTATCTCCTCTTTAAATAGTCAGTATTTATTACCAAAGTGTTTTATTATAACAAATTAAATCATTTAAGCAAGGGAACAGTTATATTTTCCCTGAAGCTGTAGTTTACTCTTTTTCATGTTTTATGCAATATGTTTTTCTTTACGGGATTTATATCTCAGAATGCAATACCGGAGGGTAAATATTTCAAATCGCTTGTTCTATTAAAAAAAACGGGATTTTTATCAGGGTTAGTTTTTGGGCCTCTGGTAAAAACATCTCTATCCCCTTAAATCGCTGCAATTCTTTTCCCAGCTTATTTATCACCATATCCAGAAAGTCATTTCTTGATAAAGACTCATTTTCCCACATTTCTTTTTCATACCATCTCTGTGTTTCATCCTCAAAGGCAAGCGTCATGGTATGGGGATGATCTATTATCTCTTTAAAATCAACTCCGCCGAAGCCGCGCAATTTAACTCCCTGCGCTCCCACCTGCACATATCCTCCCACATCTTTAAACTTCTTCCAGCTCATACCCTTATCTACGCTAATATGTGTACACTCTCCTTCTTGTATTTTAAACCCTATGCCGTAGAGCTGTAGTTTATTCAGCGGGTTATGACATGTAAACCAAATATTCGCCCCAATGCCTTTTTGTATTTTTTCTATTCCCCACTGCTTAATATATCTCACAATATGCTCAGGTTTTATTCTTACAGTTTTATCAGCATACCATGACATCACAAGGGCAAATGCCTCACTGAGTTCTTCCATAGGCTTACTCCTAATATCATTTTGTATAATCTGCAATCCTTCCCACAGATCTTCACCCTTATATAAAATATTCTTGTACTTGACGCCTATTGTCCCGTCAAGAACATTTACCGGAAACCAGCCATGCGTATAATAATTGCCATACTCATCCTGAACATATAGCGTAAAGTTCTCGCGAGAAAACGCGGCAAAGCTTTTTATATATTCATTTTTCATGAAATTCGTTGAATCCCATATTTTACTTTTATCCTTTTCAAGCTCATTTAATTCCGAGATAACACTTGTCCCCCAGCCTTTATGGAATATCCAGTCCATCGCATACCACTGCGCAGATTCATATGCCTTATTATTAATATCGTTAAAAACCTGATGCCACCATTTACCATCACGAATAGCTTCATCGGTCTGTTTTTTTACAAGTTCATAAGCGGCATCGGTATACTCTTTAAGATCTTCCCATATAATAATTTGATGCTGTGATTCTTTTCTCTCATTTTCAGACTCCACGCGGCGGCGCGCTGCTTTTAAAAACACATCCACGCGTTTGGCCCGCTGCGCCCACCATTCCACAGACATCATTCCCACTGCATTAAACCCTGTATAAACATCAGTTTCCCCAAAATAAAATCCAATCAAATCTTCCCACAGTGCCACTTCCGCTTCATCAAGCTGATCTTTGATCCGAAGATAAAGCTGCTTCAACTGCCTGCGTACTTCTTTTATATCAACTTTCCCATTAACCAAAAATTCTTCTTGCTGAAGTGCCTGGCGAGCCTTTACATATTCGGCAAGCTTTACTGACCACCATCCTTTCCTGTCCCTGCTTATCTGCTCATCATTCCAATGCTGTTGCACCAGCTTCTCAGATATGATACTGCCATGAAAATCAAAACCCTTATAAATCGGCAAATGATATCCAATCGAAGCCAAAAATTCCAGCAGATCATGATTCCCTGTAACCACATCGGCAATACCCAGCTCCTTTAATTCCTGGCCGGCCCGAGCGCACTTCATCCCATAACGCCCTCTGTCAGAAAAATCTCCCAACAAATTGAATCTTATATTTTTAAGCGATTTAATATCAACTCCTTGACGTTTCAGCTGTTCTTCTATGGAAAAATCGGGAAATATCGTATGATCAAGTGAAACCGTCTGGTTTATATGCTGTGATATAGCATCTGCAACATATGTCAAAAATAATTTTATTTCGCCGTGAAAATCCGACATAACTATTATCTTTGGTAAAATAACCGTACCCGGATGATTTTTTTCCTCTTTCACCTTTGACAGCAGAGCGCTTTTCTGTTGTATTGCTATTGTTAGCTCAGATTGCTGATGCCCTGCTTTTTTAGAATATCCCTTTTTATCAGCTGAACTTAATCCATAAAAAGAATCACCTTTAGAAAAAAAGGAAAATCCCTCTTTAAAAAACGAAAGTTCAATTTGCAAGCAAGGCGATAGGCATTCATTATTTATATACTCTGCCGGCCTCTCAGGCAGAGCGATTAAGCTGCCTGAAAACATGCAACTCTGTATAAGCAAACAGCATATTAGATAAAAAATTGCGTTTCTTAACTTCTTTATTGCCATATACTTTAATTCCTTCTCATGTTCAGGACAATTGATTTATACAAAAGATGTAAAAGTATATCATACCCAGCTCCTTTTTGCAACAAAACCGAGTTTTTATTATTGCTATAACATCTTGAATTTAAAGCAGTTAGTTAAACAGTATTTTTATCCTCTTGCTCAAATACAAGTTATCACAATATTTTCCCGGATTCTGAACAGAAAAGCCGCACAATACTTCCTAATCATTATGCACCGCCAGGGCCTTACTAATGAATACGGATTCACCCAAGTCATATTCGCGGGCTTTGCACCAATGGGGGATGCGGCTATTTCTTAAGGAGATATATTTATCAAGGAGTTAGGAAAATCTGAGAAAAAACATCAAGAAATCAAAAACAAATTTACAATAAAACCATTGACTTTAATCCCTTATGTATTAAAATTAAAGAAAGAATATAAAGATAATGATTTCAATCAAGGAGGTAAATATATGAAAATCAATAAAAGGTTAATTTTAGGTATTATTTCAATAATATTCTTAGGAACTATCTCAGGCTGCACTGCATTTTTAGCAGGCGCAGGAACCATCGGCATGGGTATGGATACCATGCGCCTTGAGCGCTTCACGGATTATGACACAGCCTGGAATGCGGCAATTGAGTCATTGCATGATCTCTCTGCATCAATCGAACTCGAAGATAAGGTAAACAACCAGATAAAAGCAACCCTGTCTGATTGCAAGATCAAAATTCTGGTACAGAAATCAGCACAAGAATCTATAGTTATAGATGTATCTGTAAGAAAGAAAGGCCTGCCGAATCTGAGCCTTGCTGATAAGATCATTGAGCAGACCAACATTAAGATCCGCAGAACAGATTAAGTCTTACGCAATAAATTTTCTAAAAACCTAAGAAGGCCATCTAAATCCAGATGGCCTTTTATTTTTTTTACTATTACTAAATACTATTTCATTATCGTTTTAACCGCATTACTCCCCTGACAGTCCCCATATATCTATATATCTTACTAGTTGCGGCATTTTATTTACGCTCTTAAAGCCTTTTGCGCCACTTCCAGTATTTCCCCTTCTAAAAAAGGCTTATAAAGATAGTGTGCCTGGCCGCCTGCCTCAACAAACTGCATTTCCTTAAAAATCGGATCTGTTTCCATCATTCCGGTCATAAAAACCAGCTTTGACTGGGGGCTTACCCCCTTTATTTCCCTGCATGTCTCCACACCGTCTTTTCCCGGCAATACAAGGTCAATAAAAACAATATCAAATTCCCTTTCCTTTATTTTTTCCAGCGCCCCATCACAGCTCCCTGCGGATTCAGCCTCATACCCGGCATCAATAAATTCCTTTTCTAGCCCCCGGCATATTATCGGTTCATCGTCTATAATGAGCACTCTTTTTTTTCCATCAACATCCTTCCCTTCTTTCAAAAAAACCATTAGCTATATTAATAATCTCATCACCTCCAAAAGGTTTTTCCACAAACAAAGCACTGCTTTCGATCTTTTGAAATATGTTCTTTGTTTCATAAAGCTTATCAACATACCCGGACATAAGCACCAGCCTTGTCGGCGGCGAATTTTTCTTAATTTCCCGGCATGCCTGCAATCCGTCAATACCCGGAAGGATCAGATCAACAAAGGCCATTCCAAAAACTTTTTCCCCGGCAAGTCGCACTCCTTCTTCGCCGTTCAATGCTATATCAACCTCATATCCCTGGCTTTCCAAAACCCGCCGCATGGCTCTTCCGACAATCCTTTCATCATCTATTATCAGAATCTTCTGATACATTTTCCTCACCCTGCCCTCTTTCTATCAGAATTGTTTTAATTGTATCTAATAGCTCTCTTTCGCCCAAAGGTTTTCTAAGAAAAAAATCCCGGCCTCCGGCTTTTATAAATTCTATCCAATTCTTCTTCATCTCATCTATATATCCGCTCATCAACACAACTTCTGTATCCGGGCTGATCTTCTTAACAATCTTGCACACTTCGACACCATTAATCCCGGGCATAACCAGATCAACCAGCAGAATATCCATGACTTGGCTCTTAATGATCTCTATAGCCTCTTTAGCCGAAACAGTACATATAATCTCATATCCGACTGCAACAAGCTCTTTCTTATATGCTCTTAATATTAACTCTTCGTCATCGACAATCATTATTCTAGCTTTGATCATCATCCCCCCCCCTCTATTAGAACTGGCAGGCTGATTGTAAATACAGTGCCCTGCCCCTTTTTACTTTGCACATTTATTTTTCCTTTATGATCAGTTATGATCCTATAGACAATTGAAAGCCCCAGCCCAACTCCCCCCCCGGGGCGTTTTGTTGTAAAAAACGGGTCAAATATTTTTTTGATTAACTCCGCATTCATGCCAAAGCCATCATCCGCAAACTCCATCTCCACCCATTTATCTTTGCCTTGTTCGACATTTTTTGTAGAGATCGTAAGCGTTCCTTTTGTACGCATTGAATCGCGGGCATTTGTCAGCATATTCACCACAACCTGCTGTATCTGATTTTTATCAGCTTTTATAATATCAATATTCTTTTGATAATTTTTCTTAATTGAAAAATTCGAGCCTTTAAAATAATGACCTATGAAACTAAGCGTTGACTCAATAACCTCATTGCAATCAAGAAGCTCAGGCTCATTTATTGTCTGTCTTGAAAAAGCATTGAGGCTTTTTATAATCTTTGACATATGCACACATGCCCCTTCCATTGCTTGCAAATCTTCATACTCTAGACTGGATTGAAGCTTTTCTTTTTTATAAGACCTGATCAGGCTTAAGACTCCGGTCAAAGGGCTGTTCAGCTCATGCGCAATGCCTGCTCCCAACTGGCCAATACCAGCAAGTTTTTCCGCCTGGATCAGCTGCAGCTGAGTGTCTTTTAGTTCCTGATATGCCTGCAGCAACTCCTGCGCCTTTTGCCTGGCGGTTTCGTTTGTCGCCCTTTCTACTATAAACTCTTTTTCCTTTTGCTCCATATGTTTCTTATCTGTAACATCATCATAAATAACTACCAGCTCTCCGCTGTCAAGCCTATAGACATGATTCTCTTTCCAACCGCTGATACGCTCATCTTTATATTCTTTTATGGGAAAATCCTCTGCCTGGTGGCTTTGCCAAACGCGCCTTAAAACATCCAAAAGCCCAAAATCCTTAATTCCTGGGAAAATCTCTGAAACCCGCCTGCCGATCAGGGAGTTCTTATCAATTTTTTCCGTTTTTTCCCCGGCTTTATTAAAATCAATAAAAACAAAATCATCTCCATCGTCAACCGCAGCATATATAGCCGCGCAGCTGCTCATACTGTCAAACAGCTCCTCAAATCTGGTCTTAACAATAATGCCTTCTTTTTCTGCTTTTGCCCTCTCTGTCACATCTGTAGCATATAGATTGACATAGTCAGCACTTTTTATCGGCATAAACATCACGGAAAATATCCTGACCGCAGCTGATACTTCCACAGGCATCGGCTTATCTAAATCCAGGGCATTTCGCACAATATCCATAATATAAGTCTGTGTGCATATATTATCATTGCATTGCCAGGCTTCAAGCACAATCTTTGCGCTCTTATTCGCGTAAATAATTCTCCCGTCACCGCCTATCCGCATAACAGGGTTTGGATTCTCTTCCGGAAATCTTGCTAAATTTTCTAATGCCTCTTCTGCCTGTTTCTTTTCAGAGATATCGCGAACATACTCTATCGCGCCCATGATTTCTCCTTTTTCATTAAACATTGGAAAAGAAGAGACAGCTATATACGCGCATATATTTCCTTTAATATCCCTTCTTTCAACCAAAGCAGTTTCCGTACAGCCGGATTCAAAAGACCTTTTTGTCGGGCAATTTTCACAAAGTTTATCGCGACCATAATAGGCCTCAAAACATTTCTTACCTACAAGCGGCATAGACCGGCCATACCATTTTTCCATTGCCGGATTAACCTGGACAATATTGAAATCCCTATCCAAAACACTGATACCGTCCTGGATACTGGAAAAAATATTATGCATAAATCGCTCATTAGCCTTTATGGCATCCTCTAATTTTTTGCGTTCTGTTATATCACTCATTGTGCCCAACATTCTATACGCTTTTCCGTCTTTATCCGGAAGATATATACCATGCTCTTCAATAAAGATATATCTTCCATCTTTATGCTTAAAACGATACTCAATATCATATTTACAACATTCTTTAAAAGCATGCTTCAGTGCTACAACTGCCCTATTTCGGTCATCCGGATGAACAAGAATCTCCCATTTATCAATATTCACATCCTGAAATTCTTCAAATGAATAACCGGTTATACTGCTTATCGCTCCTGTCCATTTAATTGTTCCGGTTAATGGATTATAGTCATAAACCAGCTGCCCGGTTTTCTCAGCTATAAGGCGGAATTTTGACTCCTCTTCTTCTAAGCGTAACTGCGTTTTTTTACGCACAGTAATGTCCTGAGTAAAACCAAAGGCTTTTAGACATTCACCCTGCTCATTAAATTCAAGCTCTGCTTTTTGCCAAACCCATCTTACTTCTCCGTTGACCAAAAGCCTAATCTCGACCTCATAAGGCTCTTTATTTAAAGCCGCCTGCCAATTAGAATTAACATATTCTCTATCCTCCGGATGAACGCAGTTTAAAAATTTTTCATAATTCAACGTTTCTCCTTCGGCAATACCGTATATGCGGTAAGTTTCAGCCGACCATTTAAGACTATTCTGAAGCATATCAGCTTCCCATGAACCGATTCTGCCTATTTTCTGAGCAACACTTAGTAAATGCGTTTTATTTTCAAGTTCTTTCTCTGCCTTTTTACGTTCAGATATATCAACAACCGCTGATTGATATCCTACGATCTGCCCCAGCATATCAGTTAAAACAGTGGCACTTGAGCTAACATGAAACTTTGTACCATCTCCCTTTACTGCTTCAAATTCCCCATTCCAAAAATTCTCCTTATTAAGAACACTGATTATTTCTTGCGTCTTTTCTCTGGATTTTAAAAAAGACGCTATTGGCTTGCCGACTACCTCATCACTTCTTTTAAATCCCCAAGTTTTCAAAAAAGCCTTGTTGGCATAGGTAATATCCCCATTGATATCAGCGATGCTGTTTGCAGTCAATGAAGATTCAAAAAAATTATTTTTTAAGACCAATTCCTTTTCTACTTTTTTACGTTCAGTTATATCTTGATACGTACCTCTTAATTTAACAACCTTTCCGTCATGCTCCTCGACTTCTCCTTTAGCCTGAATCCATTTCAGATTGCCTTTACTTGTTCTAAACATTGCTTCAAAAAACATAGGCTTTCTATTAGCTATAAGCTCCTGAACCTTTTGCTTTATCATCTGGCGATATTCCGGCAGATACCCCTCAATATGTTTATCTATTCCCGGTATAGTCTCGCCTTCTTCTATCTCAATGATTTCATGGATTGTTTTTGTCCATTTTGCTTTGCCACCTGCCTCAAGGTCCACTTCCCAGCCGCCAATCTTGGCAATGCCCCCGACTTTATTCAATAATTCTTCTTTTTCTTGCAAATACTGTATTGCCTGCTTTTCCTTTGTTATCTCCTTGACCATTACCCCTACCCCGCATACTTTTTTATCTTGATCCTGATAAGGATAATAAGTAATGTCGTAATAACCCACTCTGCCGTCTTTAGATGAAGAGGTTTTAATTTGAGTATTTATTTCTTCATTGTTTTTTAAAACCTGCTGCAAAAGAGGTCTGATTCTTTCAGAAATATGAGGGATTATCTCCTCAATACTCTTTCCCGGATGCTCCTCTACAGGCTTATTATTCATCCTGGCGAGCTGTTCATTGACATAAACATACTTCAAATCTTTATCCAGCAATCCCAGTGCTACAGGAATACGGCTAAAAATCTTTGCCAGATCATATTGATCTTTTCTATTTTCAATAGTCATAACAAGTTTTTTCCTTACATGCTTATTTTAACATATACATATTGCTGATAAACTTTATCTTCTTCACTTTTTTATTATTATACGTTCAAGCACTAAAATTTATTCAGCTTTTATCTGTTTTTCAATAACCCTAATCAGCTCTTCAACCGTCGTCGGCTTAGCAATAAAAGTCTTACCGCCAATTATCCCGCCATGAGATGCCTCTTCTTCTTTTTTGCACCCGTTCACTCAGCTCATCATGCGCGACCCTTAATTTCCGCTCGCCTCTTTTTCTTATCTGAATCTCCGATTCAAGCGTCTTATTGCTTTGCATTAGTTTTTCATGCAGCAAAAGCAGATAATTTTTATCCTTTACTTCCTGTATCCACAAATAGGCAACAATAAAAAACATTACAAACATCAAAAGTTCATCGGGAAATATAAAATTTTTCGCATAATAGATCTGCATAACTGTGCGGAAATAAGTAAGGGAAAAAAGCATGATCACCATAGCTATTTTAAAATTACGGCTGTTGCCTTTATGTTCTGAGGAAACTAAAAACGGTTTTTTCTTCATAACATAGCATCCTAAGCCGCCAGAATTGTGCATGATGGCTTTAGTTGTGCGAAGAAATAATCAAAGAATCAAGCTTAACGCCTTATATATTATAGGTTTTATGATTTTTGATAGCAAGGAATTTTTAGGCCTTAGGTCTCCGCTAACCCTTGCAACACAGAGCCGAGCTCAACCAAGGGGGGGGGCACTCTTTCAGTTCCCCCCTCCCCTATCTAAAGACGTTAAACCTTTGAGGTGCTTGGGCTTAATTCGATAACAGATTTATGAACATTTCATTCCATAAATCCTATCTCATTATTAAAATCTTTTTTTGGGTTCTCTTCTAGAATAGGCAGGGCAAACAAGCATTGCGTTTTTTGCAATGCGCAGGTTCCCGGCCTTTACGCAGGGATTTTTGCAAAAAATCACGACTAATCGTATGCTTTTAGCGATTAGTCACAGAAATGCGAATAAAAAAGGAGAAAGCAAGTTTATTTGCTTTCTCCTTTTCAGAGCATTTATGGCGGAGAGGCAGGGATTCAATAAGGTAATTTGATGTAACTTATTTAAATATAATGAATTGTGACTTAACTGGTTGAGATAGCAGGAACTTAGGCTGTGCGGATTGTTACATTTGCATGAAGTATTATGCGAGGTTTACTGTATTGAATAGGCACTGTTTGGGCACAAAATTCTATCATTTTCAAATAGATATAGAGCTATATCGCTAACTCAATAAGTGCTGTTTCGTTATCAATTTTAAAAGGTGAAAGCAGGTCACTAGCAGACTTAGGAATACTATGTCCATAATAACTCACAACCACCTCTGAAATGGTTTTTTTAAAATACTCCTCGGCAAGAATTCTAGACACTAAATGATTTCTAATAACCTGGATTTTATCTTTTGTAAGCAACACTTCTTTTGTAAAATTCTCATTTTCTTGATTATATTGGATACTCGCCACTGATACAGAGAATATTCTAACTTCATTACCTACAGTTTCCACAGCTTTTCTATCTCCAACCCCGAGAAATATATAATTTTCCCCTATACCAAAAACATTCTGTAGCATCTCATTTAATGACGATGGCAATGCTATTGACAAAAATACTAAAGCATCACCTTCTGGCCCAGCGTAATCCTTATATTTTTTTTGTTCTTCTCTGCTAATCGCACTTAGTTGCTCTCTAACCACGTTCACAAGCTCTTGTCCAAAAATGAGATTATCGTTTTCCTCCCAGATTGACAAGTCAAGTAATCTGTCCGGACTTATTCCTGGACTTGCATCTACAGACTCTTGCACAAGATCTTGTATGTCCAGCTGCAATAACTCAGCCTGATTAGAATCTTGAAAACCTTGAATAGACAAGTTTTCTATTTGCAACCTAGGAGATAAGCAATCTTTTTCTCCAAAACACACTGATCCCTGTACAATCCCACAGATAAGTAAGGTTTGTATGCATAATATTACAAAAGATTTTACTGTTTGCTTTTTTTTTATCATAAACACCCCATACTGTATTAAAGTATACCATATTTCTAATATGAGCTGCCAATGCATCCTGCTTGGAAGTTAGCTTGAAAAAATTAATGAAAAAGTTTAAAACTGAAGAAAATTTGGCGGAGAGGCAGGGATTGCGTCCCCGTCGTGTTGCACCTTCCGTTTGCTCTTGGCAAGCAGAGCAGTACTCAGGTGTCTCACTCCCCAAAGTGAAACCCTTATGGTTTCCCCTTGGAAACCCCTTCCTTCCGCAGAGAAGTTCAAGTACGCCGATAAGGGGAAACAATCTTTCCCCTCCCCTATCTAAAGACGTTAAATATCCTGGGTGCTTGGGATTAATTCGATAACGGATTTATGAACATTTCATTCCATAAATCCTATCTCATTATTAAAATCCTCTTTTGGGTTCTCTTCTAGAATAGGCAGGGCAAACAAGCATTGCGTTTTTTGCAATGCGCAGGTTCCCGGCCTCTACGCAGGGATTTTTGCAAAAAATCACGACTAATCGTATGCTTTTAGCGATTAGTCACAGAAATGCGAATAAAAAAGGAGAAAGCAAGTTTATTTGCTTTTTCCTTTTCAGAGCATTTATGGCGGAGAGGCAGGGATTCGAACCCTGGGTACAGTGAAGCACACACGCTTTCCAAGCGTGCTCCTTAAACCGCTCGGACACCTCTCCTTAACAACTTCTTAAAAGCATTACCACCTTTGTATGCTTTAATTATTTTTTCTCTGATCAAGGCTTCTTTTTTATTTCCAAATTCTTCTTGGTATATAAGCTCCCAAGGACCTTTATATTTAGTAGATCGATTTGAATGCGAATTGTGTTGTTGCAACCGTTGCTTTACTTCGGTTGTAATTCCTATGTAATGCTTGCCTTTTTCATTCCTTATTATATATACAAAATACATTTTATCATACCACTGATTATACGCTTTTCCCGCCTAGCACTTCTTCGTCAGCACTCTTCTTTCGGCGGGACAGGCTCAAGCGTGCTCCTTAAACCGCTTAATTACTTCTTAATCCCGCTCTTCTTTGAAAGCACAACTCTGAAACCAAAGGCGGGATCGGACACCTCTCCCTCAAATTAAAACTTGCAAATTCTAAATAACAAAAAACTAAATTATATAAAGAACGTTTCCAATTTGCGATAAATATATATCGTGGTTATCAAAATAGCATAAACCCTAATGAAAATCAAGGTTTATGCTATCCACTTAATAATTGATATGCACGACAATTACTGCTTATAGACTACTATAGCTGCAACTTAAATCGCGCTTTGAATAAAGTTACTTTGTTGCGTGACTGTTTTTGTTTCTACCGATTCTTGTATTTTACCTATTTTATCTTGCGCGAGAATCTTAGCTTTAGCTAATTCTTCACTCCAAATTTCTATAATTTCTTTCACCCATGCTGCATTCTCCGGAACATCTTCTGGAATAGCTAACTGCACATCCAAATTATAGCTTAATGCTTCCGCCCAAAGCGCGTGCAATTCATGTTTGGCTAAGTTTAAATTTATTTTTTCTACTTTTGGCGTAAAGAAAAGACTTTCGTAATCACCTTCAATGCTTAAGACAACTAACCCTTTGCAAACCGTAGCCAGCATTTCCGCACTATGCTGAATATATTCAATCTTTTCATCAAAATCTTTTATGACTTGCATAACAATCTCATGATCCGAATCCATGTCTTCATCTGTTGGTTCCGGCAATTCTTCATAATCATCGGATAATAACTCTTCTATCGCTTTTATTTTTTGTAATTGCGGTAATTTTTCATTGATCAACACGTTGATTGCCTGCTCCTGGCGCTTAGATTTAACTTCACAATCATGCGCAAATTGTAAAACACTTTTTTCCTGGACAACTTTCTGTCTGGCTGATTCAAATAAAGGAATTAACCAATTTTCCACAGATTCAAATTCTGCCGCAGTAACTTGATGCTCAATATCTAACTGTGGATTGTTTTTTAATACTGCCCGCATTACTTCTACAGCTTCCTGCGCAAAAGATTTATAAGATTCAGACTTGGGAAATTTTACCCCTTGAAAATGTAAATCGGCGGCAATTTCAAACTTAACAAAACCACGACAAATATAAGAGTTTACTTCGATGGCTGCAGAAATTTGTTTTTGGATGTTCTGCCATTGATTTTGCAGTTTTTCCTGCGCTTGTTTTACCTCTGCCTGTTCAGCAATATCTGCATCCGGTAAAATTAAAACTTCCTGCTTTTGCCATTGCCTTAAAGCAATAATTATTTCGACCTGAGATAGCTTAGGAGCAGTCATTTTGCGAAATTTATCTGTTAACTCCTGCTCGTAATTCCAGGCATTCTGCACATATTCCTGAATTTTATTTTCCTGAGCCTGCTGCAAATTTTTAGTTAAAGAATTAAATACATTTTCAAAAGACTGAGGTTTCATCAATTAATGTCTTGCCTTTTTCTCCCGAGGCAAGATCACTGAATTCCCTTAATAACGCGGCAAATCTGGCTTTTAAATATTGAATTTTTTCCTGTGATTCACTTAAGAAAACATCCAGCACATTAATCTGCTTTAAGTTTTGCTTGAGTTCCTGGCAGCGTAATTTGAATTCATCCATGCGCTTCAAATAATCTTTCTGCGCCTGGTAATGAGTTTCCAGCTCTCCCTTTAAAGCCTTTACCGCGCCGAATCCGTTCTGCTCTTTCAATAACCCCAAAACATCTAAGCCTTCCTCTGTTTCTACGCTCAGCAAGGCCTGGGTTAATTCGCGCACCAGTAAGACATTTTGCCCGATAATCGGATGCTGCACTAATTCCTTAATCGAGGTTAAAAGATTTGCGCTTTTTAATTTTTCATAGGTTTGTATTACTTCCGCCAGAGATTTTTGAAATCTTTTAAATTCCTGAGAATCTTTAGTCAGCTGTCTTGTTTTTTTCTTCTTTTTCTGTTTGTGGCGAAGCGGCGCTTTCATCTGTTCAATCGCTCTTAATGCCCGTTCCAAAGTATCGATTAAAATATCATTAGTTTTAATTACATTTTCAAATTTCCCGGGTTTAGTCTGCGGCTTGACTTGCTGTACAGCTTGTAATTTCTTCTGCGCTTTTAACGCTTTCAGGTCAAGAATCTGAACCGGCAGCTCTAAGGCTTCAACTAATCCAGCAATGCGTTCATCAGTGATAAATTTAATATTCTTGGGATTGTTTAAAACCTGCGTAAAAAAATCACGCATTTCCTGTGTAAACTTATCTTTATTCATAATAAAATATTCAATCAACGCCCCTTTAATATGCGTACTTAATAATTCCGCCATGAAATCCTGTCCGGATTCGCCGACTAGAATTAACTGTGGTAAAATCGCTTCCCGAAAAGAAACTGTAGTTTTAAATTTTTCCGCATATCCGGCCGCCAGAATAATGTTCTTTTTCGCTGGAGCGTATTCTCCATCGATAATATATAATCCGGCAATAGTTATCGCCTGTAAATAACGGAATTGTTTTCTAAAGTCTTTATTACTTGAATCTATCCCCTTTTGTAGTAATCTTTTCATAAAACCGTTAATCATCGAATAACGGTAAATATGCTGGTCTAGTTCCTGAAAAGATTCTGAATAATCCTGCGCTTTGTTCATTGTTTTAAATAACTTTTTATATTTACCCGTGTTAAAACGGGCGATAAAATCACCAAAAAATTCAGGCTCAAAATATTTTTCAATCTTAAAATTATTATTTAAAGCCTCTCCGCTACGAATAAGGTTTTTAAGTAATAACGTCCTCTGGTATATAAATTTCATATTTAACGAGGCCCGACTGTGGTTAACATAAGGATCGCGAATATTTAGCCGGTTAGTTTTATTTAATGCCTCTGCCGCTTGTTTTAGATGCGCGTTTGTTAGGCCAAGATCCTGATTGATCTCAAATTCAATTTTTGCCGCTTCGATATTAGCTTCGATAATACATAAAAGCGGCTCAATCTCTTTTTGTGGGGTTAATTCACCCCGAGGAATGACGGATAAATATGCCTGCGCCACACGGCTAGACATGATAAAAAATCCGATACCTGCGGCTTTGGTTTTTTTCTGTTGTTCTGATTCTAATTTATTCGCACCTTCAAGAAAAAATAAAGCATAATTCCAAAGCAGGCGAAAATACTCTTCATAAAAATTGTTCACACGGGATACAGTGGTTTTGTCTTCAGAAAAATGAGATATTAATTTTTCCCCTTGTTCATAATAACGCAAAGCCTGGTCTTGATCTTTAAGCCTTTGCGCAAAAACTGCGGCAACATGGAATATGGTAAAAAAAGTATAATACATGTTCTCAATGTTTTCTACAGCTTCTTTTATATCCGGAAGATTTTTTATTTGATCCTGAGCTTGGGTAAAAAAAGTTATAGCTTTATTGATTAAAACCAGGCTTTCTTCCGGACTTTGTTTGGGGGTTACTCCCAACCGGCCGTAAACCGTACCCATTTGTGCAAAAGCATAAAAATCAATTTTTACCCCTGACAAAGAAAATGCCTGCGTTAAAACATCTTTTGCTTCGGAATAAAACCCAACGGATTTTTCGATCATTTCCGCAGAATAAAAATCCGCTAAAGCCAAGCAAATTTCCGCTTTAAATCTTAAGATCTCAAATAAAATCTGGTTATTTTCCCTTGGTAGAATTTGCCGGATTTTCTCCAAATCAATATTATTGACGGAAAAATCCATGGCTTTTAAAGCATTGAGTAATGCATTTTCAATATTACCTAACTGCTGATTTAGTCGTATGGCATTTTTGGCTTTCTGCAAGTTAAATTTCTGCTGGTTGTGTTCGGCGATTTTTACGTATTGTTCGGCCTGGGTTTTAAATTCAATTGCTTGCTCATAAGCGGTAAGTAATTTTATTATTGATGGATTTTCCCCCAGTGTATTATCTTTGGATAAGATTTGTTTTATCCTTTCTAAATCCGTTAATTCTGCACCCGCAGGCGTAAGCTCTTGCATAAACTGTTTAATCCCCTGCTGAAAAATAACGGCTCCTAGATGTACTGCCGGAGAAAGCGTATCTAAATTCTTAACTGATTCAGCTGCCCAGGCCACATTCCCGGTTAACATTGAAGCAATAATTACACAACTGAGTACTTTGGCAATTATTTTATTTGTTAAATATCCTGATTTTTGCATAATAAAAGCTCCTTTTTGTTTTAATAATTATTATCTTATCTTTTAGATTGAATGTTCCGCAACCCTCACACCTCGCGACACAAAATTCACGAGTGATTTTAATCTAAGCTGGTTTTCTATAAACAAGCTTATTTTTTTTGAAACCGACTGTTTTCAAATTAATTTAATGCCGAAAAGTCATTATGCTTTTCATGCTGCTCTAAATAATAGATAGCATTGCTGAATTCTGGAACACTGATTTTTACCACTTTTCTCCTCATATAAAAAAGGTTTTAAAGTATACCATAGGCAATGAAATCCTGCAATATCGCAGCCTTCTATATAGCCGTGCTGATTTGATAATATTCCTCAACTAATAACTTATTAGATATGCCTAAGATCTGTCCCTTAGCAATATTATTCTTAAAGTCTATCAACATGCGGTTGACTTGCTCTAAATCCGCTTGAGCATCAAGATTCTTAAGCAGATTATTCATCATATTTGTAAACTCCTCTGCCTTTTTATTCATCATGTATCTGGGCATCTTTTGTCGATCATCATGATTTATAATCTCGCCAAACCAGTTATTTATAGTATCGGCAATTTTTTCATAGCCCGGCTGTCTGCAAAAGGCAAAAAACAAATCATTGGGCTCAAAAACCCCCTCATTGGGAAAATGCGCCTGAGCAATTATCACTCCCTGCTTGCGAATATTGTCTGTAGCTTGTTTACTTTGTATGACAAATACAGGGTCATAATGTTCAGAAGCAAAATATATTTGCCTTATGCCTAAGCGCGCTAAAAACTCCAGACATACCGCACATGGCCTTAATGTCCCGTAAATCACTTTATTTTTAAAAGGGTTCCCGGTTTTTTTAGTAATTTCTCTGATTATACTGATCGCCTCATCAGAGCTATCCAACTTTGTTGTATAGGCTAGAAATTCAAGACGCCTGAACTGTTCTATATAATTTTCCCTCAGGCCTTGGACCTTCAAATGCTCTTCCAATACTTTTAAAACAAGATTGATCTCTGCGTGACGATGGGTCCCTATTGAATTTGTCGCCATGCTGTATGGTTTTTCGTTCCAGCTATGCGAGATGCCGCAGGCCACTTTTGCAAAAGGATAGACACCATCGATTTTATTTGCCTCTTTTAAGAGAGCCCTGAAAATCCCCCCCTCACGAATAGGAATAGAATAAAGCTCATCATATCTGTTTGTAATCTGCTTATCTCTTAACATGCTTTGAAATATTTTTACGGCTCGCGGTCCGTAAAAAGAATATACATTATTTTCAATTTCTTCAACTGCCGCTTGAAATGATTGCTGAAAAGGACGCGGATAAGGACGCAGTCCCATCATGGCGCTGAAAGAATCCGCAACCCGGGCTATTTTAGCTTCAAGTGATATTTCCTGCCTGTTTACAGGATCCGGATAACCGCTTCCATCTGCATTGGCATGATGATAAAAAGCAACTGAAAGAACAATCTCATCTTTTATCCCCGCCTTTTTGATAATATCATATGAACGAGCAGCGTGTTCGGCTATCTCGTTCCTGACTTTCTCTTTTGCCTCATCATTTAAAAATATAAAATCAGAAAAAAGACGTTCGTCATTAATAACCAACGGGTCAATCTCGCATTTTCCGATATCATGAAACCTGGCTCCAAGGGCGAGCCTTGCACATCGATGATCAGTAAGCCCCACTATCTTGCCCATACAATAACTCATAAGCATTACTTCTTTTTGATGCTCTATGACCCAGTCTTCACCCTGCTTAATAAATTTTTTTTCTCTCTCTTCTAAGACTGCGATTGCCCGGCCAAACTGATTCCTGTACCTGACCTTGATATTTTCAAGCAATTCATCAGCCGTGCCCACTTGATCGCTCAAGCGTTTCAACATTGAGTTATAATGCCCGTTTTCCTTATGCTCTGTTAAATATGCATTTTCACTCTCTCGGCTTAAGCCTAAGGAAAAATAAACCCTTGATATGTCTTCTTGCCCCAGAGAAAGCGCCGGAGAAAGACATTCTATATCAGCGCCCATATTAATACGACACTCAAGCGCAAAACAGGCATTTACAAAAATAAATGCCTGTATCAAAAAACTTGCCGTCAACCTGTATATAATATCTGTTTTTCTCATCCGTGTTCAGCTTTCTTGATTTTGTTCTTTTATCTGACTATTCTTTTAACCCTCCCGCAAGGGATCATGCCTCCCCCAGCATTATTATTTCCTGCTGGGTATGCAGTGTTTGACTTTTTTGTTATTTTTAAAAATACCTCCACCAGTTTTGGATTATAAAGAGTCCCGCTGTTTTCTTCAATCTGCAAAAGTGCCCATTCTAGGTCTTTTTGACTTCTATTATGATACGGGCGCCGGCCAAGCATAGCGCTGAAAGAATCAACAATACGCAGGATCTGCGCTTCAAGCGGTATTTCATCTGCTCTTAACCTATCCGGATATCCAGTCCCGTCATAATTTTCATGATGATAAAATACTCCATCTAGGATCGGTTTTGAATCAACTCCTTTTTTCTTCAAGATCTCATAGAACTGATGAACATGCTCAAAAACCTCAAATCTTTGGGCATCACTCAAAACTCCTGGATGATTAATAATGCGTGCATCAATATGTGTTTTACCAATATCATGAAAGCGCGCGGCAATAGCCAGATCTGTCAGCTGCTCGTTTTTCAGTCCAAGACTTTCACCCATTTGATATGACAACAGAAAAACCTCTTTCTGGTGTCTGATGACCCATGCCGGAAAGTTATTATGCTTTTCATGCTGCTCTAAATAATAGATAACATTGCTGAATTCTGGAACACTTATTTTTACCACTTTTTTCCTCCTAAACCTGTTATATAAAAAAGGTTTTAAAGTATACCATAGACAATGAAATCCTGCAATAAGGAAGGATGCTTTTCTTGAAAAATCTAGAGAGGGTTAACTCATTTATCGGCAATGCATTACGTCTTTATTGCCAATGACCATCATGAGTCTGACACAAAATATTCCATTTAGAACCGAAAGCATGGACTTCTTTGACAAGGCAATCCATTGACTAAAGGCTTGCCTTACCATGCCCAGTCAAGAATGCCTAAAAAAAAGCCCCCCTGCATCAAAAAAAACAAGGAGACTTTTTTTATATAACAATTAATTTATTTTATTCTTGGCTATAATCCAGCTTTGTTAAATGATCATACATCTTATATCTGCGCTTTAATTCCGCCTGAGAAAGCTTCAGAAACTCTGCCGCACGCTCAGGCGCCAGGTTCTTCAGAGCCTTGAACCTTGTCTCATTATAGATATAATCTTCCAAAGGAATGCTCGGTGCTTTGCTGTCAAGCTGCATCGGATTCTTTCCCTGTTTTATAAGATCAGGGTTATATCTGAACAGGGTCCAGTATCCAGAATCAACCGCCTTTTTCTGCTGATCCATTCCCTTGGTCATATTAATCCCATGCGCAATACAATGCGTATAGGAAATTATTATGGAAGGACCATCAAACTGCTCCGCTTCAATAAATGCCTTTTGGGTTTGAGCCGGGTTTGCCCCCATTGCCACACGGGCCACATAAATAGAACCGTATGTAGCAGCCAAGAGCCCAAGATCCTTTTTAAACAAAGGCTTTCCGGCAGCGGCAAATTTCGCAATAGCCCCCATAGGAGTAGCCTTTGACATCTGCCCACCTGTATTGGAATACACTTCTGTATCCAGCACCAAAACATTAATATTCTTATCCTGCGCAAGCACATGGTCTAATCCGCCGTAGCCGATATCATAGGCCCAACCATCACCGCCAATAATCCAAACACTTTTAGCAACAAGATAATCCGCAATTAAAAGAAGCTTTTCTGCTTTAGGATTGCCTTTTAACTTTGCTTTTAAGGCCTCTACTCTTGCCCGCTGCTCTTCAATTTGAATATGTGTTTTCTGCTCGGCTTTCAATATTTCATCGGGAAGTGCACTTAAATCTCCAAATGCTATTTCTTTTAACAATGTTCTTGCCTGATCTGTAATCTGGTCAACCCCAAGACGCATGCCAAAGCCAAATTCAGCATTATCTTCAAATAATGAATTTGACCATGCCGGGCCTTTACCTTTTGCATTTGAACAATAAGGGGTAGTAGGCAAATTCCCACCATAGATCGACGAGCAGCCTGTGGCATTAGCAATGATCGCCCGTTCCCCATAGAGCTGGGTAAGCAGCTTTACATATGGGGTTTCCCCGCATCCGGCACAAGCCCCTGAGAATTCAAACAATGGGCGCATAAGCTGCGCGCCGCGCAATGTCTCAACTCCAAAAGGATTATTCGCAACAGTTACATCCGGGAGAGAAAGGAAAAATTCGAAGTTCAGTTTTTCTTTTTCTCTCACTGCGATCTGAGAAACCATATTTATTGCCTTCTTACCTGTAGGCTGCTTATCTGCCCCTTTTTCAAGCGCAGGGCATTTATTTACACAAGCACCGCATCCGGTACAATCCTCAGGCGCAATCTGCAAAGTAAATGCCTTGCCTTCAAGGCCTTTGCCTTTTGCCGCAGATGATTTAAACCCATCCGGCGCTCCCTTAACAAGCTCTTTATCATATATCTTCATTCGGATAACAGCATGCGGACATACCATGCTGCATTGACCGCACTGGATACACAACTCAGGGTTCCATTCTGGTATCTGTAAAGCTATATTCCTTTTTTCATACTGACATGTCCCCGTCGGCCAAGTACCGTCATTCGGAAAAGCAGATACAGGCAGATCGTCTCCTTTGCCTGCAATTATCGATGCAGTAACATTTTTCACAAACTCAGGCGCATCAGCAGAAACAATATCCGGGATAGAAATGGTGCTTGTCGCTTTTGCAGAAACTTTTATTTCCTCGATAGAATTCAATGCCGCATCGACCGCCTTATTGTTCATGTCAACAATCTTCTCACCTTTTTTACCGTATGTCTTTTTAATTGCTCCCTTGATCGCCTCCACTGCCTTTTCCAAAGGTAGAATACCACTGATCTTAAAAAAGGCAGTCTGCATTATCACGTTAATCCTCGCACCAAGCCCAATCTCATCCGCCAGATCAAAAGCTTTAATTATATAAAACTTAAGCTTTTTATCAATAATAGCCTGCTGCACTTCCTTTGGCATTTTATCCCATACTTGGTCACTGCCATAGGGACTAGCCAGTAAAAATGTTGAGCCAACTTCAGCAGCAGAGAGCATGTCATATTTTTCCAGAAAACTAAAGTTATGACAGGCAATGAAATTCGCTTTTTGAATCAAATATGTGCTAGTAATCTTTCCTTTACCAAAACGCAAATGGGATATTGTGCGTGATCCTGCCTTTTTAGAGTCATAGACAAAGAACCCTTGAACATTATAATCAGTCAGCTCTCCGATTATCTTGATCGAGTTCTTGTTTGCGCCAACCGTTCCATCAGATCCTAAGCCCCAGAACATACATCGAAAATTTTCCGGATTCTCTGCTTCAAAACCAGCATCTGTTTCAAGACTGGTATTAGTAACATCATCGACAATCCCCACGGTAAATCCATTCTTTGGCTTTGCATTTGATAAATTATCAAATACTGCTTTCACCATACAAGGATTAAATTCTTTTGAGCCAAGGCCGTAACGTCCACCGACAATTTTCGGCCAGGACTTAAAAGGCGCTGTGCCCTTTTCCATTGCCTCGCCTATTGCAGAACGAACATCAAGATATAAAGGCTCTCCTATAGCTCCCGGCTCTTTTGTTCTATCTAAAACAGCAATCGATTTTGCGGTCTGGGGAATTACCTTCATAAACGCGTCCACATCAAAAGGCCGGTAAAGCCGCACAATAATCATACCAACCTTTTCGCCACCTGAATTCATCTTCTCCACTGCTTCCTGCCCTGCTCCAGCTCCGGATCCCATAATAATCATGATCTTTTCAGCATCTTTTGCCCCCACATAGTCGAAGGCATTGTATTGACGGCCGACTATTTTGGCAAATCTATCCATTACATCCTTAACTATCGCCGGAGTTTTCTGATAAAAAGCATTTACTGTTTCTCTTTCCTGAAAAAATACATCCGGATTCTGAGAAGTTCCTTTAATCGCTGGTTTATCCGGATTAAGCGCTCTCTGCCTGTGTGCCGTAATAAACTCATTTTTAACCATCGCGCGCATATCATCAAAAGTAAGCTCTTCGATCTTCTGGATTTCATGTGATGTTCTGAACCCATCAAGCGAAATAATAAATGGAATGCGTGATTCTAAGGTAGCTGCCTGAGCAACAACGCTAAGGTCCATAACTTCCTGGACACTCGATGCAAGCAGAATACCAAACCCCGTTGAACGCGCAGCCATAATATCTGAATGATCACAAAAAATTGATAATGCGTGAGATGCCAATGTACGCGCAGTAACATAAAAAACAGCCGGAGTCAGCTCTCCCGCTATCTTATACATATTTGGCAGCATAAGCAGCAATCCTTGTGAAGCAGTAAATGTGGTTGTAAGCGCTCCCGCACTTAAAGCCCCATGCACAGCTCCTGATGCACCGCCTTCGGACTGCAATTCAGAAACAAGAGGAACCTGCCCCCAAATATTCTTTTGACCTTTTGATGATTTTTCATCTGCCATCTCTCCAATACCCGAAGATGGGGTAATCGGATAAATCGCGCAGACCTCATTCATTGCATGCCCGACATAAGCCGCGGCAGTATTTCCATCTACTGCAATTTTCTTTCTTGCCATTGTTTCCTCCATTTGTAATTTTTGCGCCTTAAAAGGCTTATAAGAAATCCATTTATATAAATCTCTCACTATCTAATATGATCTCTTCACAAGCTAAGACTACCTTAACCTACTGTTAATTAAAGAGTTGTAGACTAAACCGGCCGGTAAAAACTTCAGATTCCAAAGGTCTTTTGCCTATGAAGCTTATAAGTATTTTTTGTGAGGCTTTTATATTAGCATACTCAATTTGCTTTTGTCAATGACTTTCGCCCTTGAAACACTATCCGGAAATAAGTCTTTTTAGGTTAGGGAAAAGCAGTATTTGCGAAAAAATCAGGTTTATTGAAACAGGGACTTATCCATAGCTTTAACATATGCTTGATCTTTAGAAACCTTGTTCTCCTTCACTAATCTTAACAGGCAATTATCCATGGAAATCATACCCAGGAGTGCATTTGTATTTATTTCTGCCCTTAAAAGCTTTGTATCCCCTCCGCGGATTATTGCCGGTACAGCAGTTGAACGTAAAAGTATTTCAAAGGCAGCCCAGCGTTTTGATCCATCTATACTCGGCAGCAGCTGCTGAGCACAAACAATCTGAAGGGTATTAGCTAGAATTTCCCTGATCTGGTTTTTCTCATTACTTGGAAAAACATCAATTATCCTGTCTACAGTTTTCGCGGCAGAATTTGTATGCAAAGTGCCCAAGATCAGAATACCCATCTCTGCAGCTGTAAGCGCAAGCTCTATAGTTTCTCTATCACGCATTTCTCCCACAAGGATTATATTAACATCAGTTTTTAAAGCACTTCTCAAACCTTGCGCAAAACTAAGGGCATCTGTTCCTATCTCTCTGTGAACAATGATCGCCTGCTTATTTTTATGCAAAAATTCAATCGGCTCTTCAAGCGTTAATATCTTTTTAGTATAGCGAGAATTTATCATATCTATGATCGCTGCAAGCGTGGATGATTTTCCGCTTCCTGTGGGTCCGGTTACTAAAACAAGCCCTGCTTTAAGCTCGCAGACCTGTTTCATTACATCCGGCACGCCTAATTCCTCAAAGCTGCATATTTTTGAAGGAATAAAGCGAAAAATAGCCCCGTATCCATAAAAGAATTTAAAATAATTCGCGCGAAATCGTTCTCCGCCGGCAAGCGCATAGGCAAAATCTACATCTCCGGTAAGCTCAAGTCTTTGCCAGATCTCTGGGGAGCATAGTTCTTTTAAGCGCCCGCATAGATAATCCTGTGTCAATACCGGATAATCCGAACAATCTGCAAGCTTCCCGTTTATGCGCATGCGCGGCCTCTGCCCCTGTTCAAGATGAAGATCTGAACCGCCACTTTCAATCAATTTATTAAATAAAACATCTAATTGCGCCATTATTGCCCTTTATATTAGCTATACTAGGTGGAATATCTCTTATATCCTATTTTCTCAAATTCACGCTTATTCACTGACCTGGCCGCTCCTTCTTCCCAGGTGATAATATCATTTTTAACAAGTTCGATCAAGGACGCGTCAAACGATGTCATGCCTTCGGCCTTGCCTGTTTCCACAACTTGAAAAACCTGCTCGAGATTCCCCTTGTGAATAAGATTAGAGATCGCAGCATTGACTACCAGAACCTCATATGCAGCAACAAGCCTGTCTCTTCTCTTAGTTGGGATTAATTGCTGGCAAATAATACCTCTTAAGGATTCCGAGATCATATTTTGTACAAGCTCATGATCTTGCGGCGGAAAAGAATTTACAAGACGCAGCAATGTCTGCGCCGCATCATTCGTGTTCATTGTTCCCAGCACCAGATGTCCTGTTTCAGCGGCAGTTGCCGCCAGCTGAATTGTAGAAAGATCCCTCAGATCGCTTATCAGCAGAATATCCGGATCCTGACGCAGCGCTGCTCTCAAAGCATTATCCTGCGACAGAGTATGCAGTCCGATCTCCCTTTGCGTAATCTGTGATAATTTTGGAGTATATACTATTTCTATAGGATTTTCGATGCTAATAATATGTTCCGTGCGTGTCTGATTAATATATTCGCACATCACAGCAAGCGTTGTTGTTTTTCCGCATCCGACAGGCCCGGTAATAAGCACCAAACCTTGAGACCATTTTAATAATTCGCGGCATGATTCAGGCATCCCCATATCATCAATAGCGGCCAATTGCTCCGCTATCAACCTGATCGTCATATCAATACCGGGAGTTTTTTTCATTATGGAAACCCGAAATCTGCCCATACCTTCAATCACATGCACAAGCTCAATATCAAGGTTTTCTGCGAAAATATTTCTTTGTTCCTTATTTAATAAAGCCTCGACAAAACATACTACCGACTCAGGGCTAAGCTTATCATCGCTCTGCATTTTTAATATACCGTTTATCTTGAAATATATTTCCTTGCCCGCGGAAAAATGCACATCCGAGGCTTTAAGCTCTCGCGCCCGCTTGAGGACCTGCTCTAAAGAGCTGTCAATGCTTATCCTCTCAGGCGCCTGCACCCGGCACTCACCTGCCCCGGTCTTGCCAATAAATTTTTTCGGAAGACTGTCCATAAATCCTTCCCTTGGCTTTAAATCATCCACTGACTGCCCCTTATGTTAAATAGTGCGCTGCTCATATCCACTCTTTAATTTTATTGTATATTAAAAACAAATAAATTTAAACATCTAAATTTTCTAAAGAACCTAAATTATTGAATATTCTGCCTGAACAAAACATTCTTAACTTTTTTACCAGCCAGTCTGGCAACAAGTAAAATACCTTCCAGCATTATTCCCCCAGACATCTTTGATCGCCCCTTAGAACGCTCAACAAATAAAATAGGTATTTCTTTTATGCTAATCCCTTTTTTGCTTAAGATATATACTACTTCTATTTGAAACGCATACCCTTTAGACCAAATTTTATTTAGATCAATCTCCGCAAGGACAGATCTTCTGAAACATTTAAATCCCGTAGTAACATCACTGAGCCTTACCCCCAGCAGAATATTGACAAAATACTTGGTAGTTTTAGATATAATATTACGCCAGAGTGACCTATTCTTTATACTTACTCTTTTTAGAAACCTTGAGCCAGTAACCATCTGATAAGACTTTGCAAAATGTAAAAATAACGGCAAATACTCTGGATCATGTGAACAATCAGCATCCATCTCAAAAACATAATCAACTTCAAGATTATCTAAGATATACTTAAACCCCTCCACATATGACCGCCCTAACCCCGGATTTTCTTTTCTTATAATAAGCCGGACATTACTGTTTTCTTTTGCTAAGCGCAACACAATTCCGTCAGTTCCATCTAAAGAATTGTCATCGACAACAACAATATAAGCCTGCGGTATGATTTTCAGGATTCCTTCAATAGTTTCTCTAATATTATCTTTTTCATTAAGGGTAGGGATAACTACGGCGGTCCTGCACTTTCTGGCATCAGACAGATACTCTTTACTATTGCAAAGCAACTGCTCGGCTTTATGAGTATCAGTAAGGATATGCAGACAAACTTCAGATTTTTGCAATATCATTTTTCCTGCTACCTTGACATACCTTTTAAGTTCCGAAAAAGACTTTAGCTGAAAAATCCTTTTTTTAATAATTCCGGCCCGAAAATAAAACTTTAAGTAAAATTCTTTAGCCAGCGACTCTTTTTCAAGCTCAGTCAACAATGACCATGGAGCGGGAAGCCGTTTTTGTAAAGGCGGCCCGGCAATATGTTCTCGCCATATATCACGGCCTGTTTTTTGGATCATCTCTTTGTCAAGCTGCGTGCCTGGTTTGGCAATGGAGCGACAAACCTGGATAAAGTCAAGATCAAGCTTCTTGGCAAAATCAATAGACGCTCTTATGCTCTCTGCTGTATCGCCCGGATTACCGACCATAAAAAAACCCATCGGTTTTATACCGTATTTTTTACTTAAAATAATGGCCTTAAATATATTTTCTTTACTGATATTCTTATTAATATGTTTCAAAACATCACTATTTACAGACTCTATCCCGTAATATATCTGCCTGCAACCGGAATCTGAAGCCAAGGCCAGCATCTTTTCATCCACCAGGTCAACGCGGCTGCGGCATGACCATTCCAGATCAAGCTTTCGTTTTTTTAACTCCCGCATTATCTCAATATCCCTGTCTCTGGAAAGAAAAAAGGAAGCGTCAAAAAAATCTATTTCTCTGACCTTGAAATCATTATAGCAAATCTCTATTTCTTTCAATACATTTGCCGCCGAGCGGGCACTATACTCAGGGGGAATCGCACAAAAGGTGCATCCAAAAGGACACCCGACACTGGTAAGCATTATCGTAAAATTCTTTCTTTGCGAAATAAAAGAATAGTATTTGTCATTAGGCAAGAGATGCCGTGCCGGCACAGGATATAAATCAAAATTCATAGCTTGGGCCTTTTCCGGATTAATAATAATTTTCCCGTTCTTCTGCTTATATCCCAATCCGGGTATATTTTTGAAATCCGTTT
>Ga0307992_1000005_pt1 | contig 135002 bp, 117 predicted proteins | sample EllFjometagen133_FD_203162 | JGI IMG/M metagenome (GOLD analysis project Ga0307992, IMG submission 203162) | Marine microbial communities from Ellis Fjord, Antarctic Ocean - #133 | ecosystem: Environmental > Aquatic > Marine > Unclassified | place: Southern Ocean | collected 2014-10-08
GTCTGGAAGATCCCACCACACCAGAGCAACGCATGCGCTGCAATGGACGCGGATTGCTCTTCATGGAAAATTATATGGATGAAATCTGCTTTGTCCGTACCACTGGCTATCACGAACTCAAGATGATTCGCTATCGATGAAAAATCGCTGGCTCTTCCTATTACTCTGGGTACTTAGTTTTAATCTGGTTTTAGCTCAACCTGGAGAACCTATAAAATATAAAACATTGGGTGTAGACATGGAATTACTCAGCTATGGTGGGAGCCTGGGTGGTTTTTATAGTTACCATACCAGTGAAGCTCTCAGTCTGGATATTGAAGTGGATTGGTCCCTGGTTGAAAGCAATGATACCTACACCTACTACAATTATTATGGCCAGCCTATTTCCATCAACAACCGCAACCTGAGCTTTGTGAAAGTGATGCCAGGCATCACCTGGTTTCCCTTTATGGAAACGATGCATCCATCTTTTCAAGTAGGTGGATTTCTTTCTGCAGGACCTGTTTGGTCGCTTAATACTGCCGATGATGAAGACTTCCTGGACAGATGGGCTGACGTTGAGAGTGATTTTGCTCCCCTGGTTCGTGGTGGTGTCCAAGTACGTATTCTCAGCGGGCAGGGCTCATCATATACATTTAGAATGGGCTATGACTACGCATCTTTTGATAGGGTCATAGATTCACGTCAGACTTATCAGGGTCTCTTTTTTCAAGCAGGAATGGAGTTCATCCACCGGTGATCACCGGTGAACAAGTCTACCTGCCTGCATATAAAAGCGGGCAAACTAACCTAAAATTAGAAGGTACAGAATTTCATCACCTCGTTCGGGTGCGGCGCTTTGTCGTCGGGGCTGAAATATGGGTTGTTAATGGAGCAGGAGTTGCTGCCAGGGCATGTTTGGAGTCAATTGATGACACATCTCTGGATTTGAAGGTTGTGGAAGAACAGATTAATAGAGGTGAGCTGGAACAACACCTTGTCCTGGCGGTGGCAAACCTTAAAGGGGATCATCTCAATCTCATTGTTGAAAAGGCGACTGAACTGGGAGTAAATGAAATCATACCTTTGCTCACGGATCATACCATCAAAAAGGGTCTCAACAAGAATCGGCTCGAACGTATTGCCATTTCAGCCATGAAACAGAGTCGAAGATCGAGATGTCCTGAGATTCATGATTTGACACCCTACTCAGCTTGTGTAAATAGCTACCCCGATGCTTTTCACATGTTTTGCTATGGGTCTGATTCAAGTCTCCCTATCACCACTGCAATGGGCAAAATTGAACCTTCAAAATCCACCGTGATTTGGATTGGGCCAGAAGGCGATTGGTCAAAGGATGAAATTGATTTAGCATCCATTTCCGACTATACTTTCACGGGTCTGGGTCCCAGACGCTTACGTGCTGAAACGGCAGCCATTCACTCAGTCGGATTGGTGTCGGCGCTTCTACAGGATCCTGTATAACCCCATAAAGGAGGAGATGTGTCTCAAGATTGTATTTTCTGTAAGATTATTGCTGGAGATATCCCAGCAACGCTGCTGTATGAGGATGAAGATGTAATAGCATTTAATGATATCAGCCCTCAAGCTCCAACACATATTTTAGTAATACCACGCAGGCATATTACGGGTCCAGGTGCTTTAACAAAAGCAGATCAGGCTCTGATTGGGAAATTGGTTATCAAAGGGACTGAACTTGCTGAAGAAGTCGGATTGGACAATGGGTTTCGCCTTGTTATGAATAATGGTGAAAGTGCTGGCCAGACTGTTTTTCATCTGCACCTGCATGTCATGGGTGGCAGAGAAATGACCTGGCCTCCCGGCTAAAAACCTTTCTAATACAGGTCTTATTTGAGACTGTTTCCCCCATAGCATTTATTGGAGATCGACACACCGCATGTATATATCTGACCTTGAAATAAAGGGATTTAAATCCTTCGCTGAACCGACCAAGCTTAAGTTCGCTGAAGGCTTGACCTGTATTGTTGGTCCCAATGGTTGCGGAAAAACCAATGTGGTGGATGCCATCCGTTGGGTGATGGGTGAACAAAAATCATCGGTTCTCCGTAGTCAGAACATGCATGACGTCATTTTCAGTGGAACCACGAAGCGTAAACCGGTCAACTATGCTGAGGTCTCTCTCACCATCCACAACGACCGAGGTCTGCTGCCTGTTGAGTACACCGAGGTGGTTATCACCCGTCGTGTATTCAGAGATGGTGCCAGCGAGTTTTTCATTAATAAAAATGCCTGCCGTTTAAAGGATATTCACAATCTCTTTGTAGACACGGGTATGGGATCAGATGCCTACTCAGTCATCGAGCTGAAAATGGTGGAGTCCATCCTCAGTGAAAGCAAGGAGGAGCGTCGTCGCCTCATTGAAGAAGCTGCAGGAATAAACAAATATAAGCAGCAGCGTCGCTTGTCTATGCGGCGTCTCGATTCAACCGATATCGATCTCAATCGTGTCAATGATATCATCAACGAAGTTGAAAAAAGCGTAGGGAGTCTGAGAAGACAACTTGCCAAATATAAACGCTTCGACCGTGTTCAGGGGCAGCTGAAGGATGATGAAATATCCCTGGCTGTTTATGAAAGTATTCAGGTCATGGAAAAGTTGGCTCCCATCAAACAGAGAATCGCTCAACTCAAGGATGGCTATGGTGCCAGTGGTGAGGAAGTCAGTTTAGAAGAGAATCGGGTTGAAGAAGCCAAATCACAACTGCAGGCGATTGAAACCGAGCATCGGGAACAGCAGGAAAAGGTCAATGTATCAAATACGAATCGGATTAACATTGAACAAACCCTCCTGATTGCCGAGGAGAAAATTGCCAGTGCAACCACTGCCCTGGATCGTATTCGTGTAGAGCAACATACTCTGGTTGAGAGAGAAGAATCTGCCCATACCCTCCAATCTGAACTCAGTAACGAGAAGGCCCATATCCAGCCTCGCATAGATGAAGCCAAGGCCAAGGATGATGTATTTAAAGCTGCCTTTGATGAGGCTGTTGAAAAGTATCGCAGTGCCAAAACGGAGCATGATGTTCAGAATCAGAAGCACATGGACCTGTTAAATCGTCTCAGTGATTTGAATCACCAAAAGAGCCATCAGGAAGCTGCGTTGACTCAACACAAGAGCAGCATCGAGCACCTCAAAACTAAAAAAGAACGTCTCAACAAATCTCAAGCCGAATACCGACAAGAATTAGATCTGGTTGCTTCAGACTTCAAAGATGCGGAAACCCAATACAAAACTCTGGAAACCAGGGTGGCTGAATTGGAATCTGGTTTTCAAGAGATGCAAACTCAACTCAACGAAACCCGTGAAACCCTGGCTAAGAAAAGGGGACGTCGAGTCAGTATTGAGAATCAGCTCAATTTTTATGAAGAATTGATGGAATCTGGTGAAGGCTACTCCGGTGGAGTGAGAAAGCTGCTCAGCGAAGATATTGAAAAACTGGGTATTCTTGGGACGGTGGCTGATCTCCTGACTGTGGATGAGCGCTACGAGAAGGCTATTCAGACAGCTTTAGGTCCCTTAGCCGAGGCTCTGGTTACCACTGATCGCCAATCTGCCATGACGGCGATTCAAGCCTTGAAAGCACAGAAAGCGGGTTCAGCGACCTTTCTGCCCTTGGAGCCCATTTTAAAAGCGAAACCTAAAGACTCAAGCATTCTGACGGGCAAATATGTTATTGGAGCCGCTATTGACTTTGTGACACCCAAGTCCGGGTATGAAAACCTGGCTCAGCTGCTTCTCCGGGATGTTACCCTCGTTGAAGATGAATACCAGGCTGATTGGAAAAAGATGAATGGCCGGGCTGTAAGTGTCGATGGAACACTGTATGATACTTTTGGTCTTGTCAAAGGTGGGGCAGGTGGTGAGGGGGAGGATACCATCATCGGGCGCCAGGATCGCATCCAGCGTTTGAGGAAACAGTACTCCAGTTTGGTTGATGAAATTCAAGAGCACAGCGTCGCTATTGAAAAAGTTCATGAGCAAATCGGGAGTATGGAGCGCGAACTACGTACCAGTAAGGCCTCACGAGATGACCAACGTCAAATTCTCCTGGAAGTTGAGCGTAAAACCTCACGTGCTCAGTATGGTATCAATTCAACAGAAGCCGATACGAGGAGTGTTGATCAGGAGATCAGTGAACTGGTCCAGGCCATTGCAGATGCTGAGGAACGCATCGCTTCATTTGCTCCACAACTGGCCGAGGCTGAAGCGGATAGGATCAGCACTGAGAAAAACATCAGTGAAATGGAAGCCTCTCTCCAGACCCTTCTCAACCAGCGCGACAAAACCAGTGAAGATGCCCAGGCCGGCCGTCTCGAGCATGTCAATCTGACCAACGAGGAAAGAAATCTGGACACACGCTTAGCCAATGTTGCCGAGACTTTGAAAGATATAGCCACACGCAAATTGGGTCTGGATGATGAGAAGCTCGAACACGAGCAGACCTTAAAAGACAATCGTGAGACCACTTCGCTTGAAAAAGAACATCTCGGAAAAGTAAAATCTGTTCTTCAGCAAGATTCTGAATTGCTGGTAGGTTTGAATGGAAAAGTCCAGGTCAAACGCCAGGCACTGAACGAGTTGGAATTGCGTTTACGGGATCATCATCATAAACGAGAAGCAGCAGCAGATGAATTGCGAGAGCTTTCTGTCTCTGGAGCCAATCTGGAAGCAAGAGATCAACACATCGTTGAGCGGGTTCAGGAAAAATACCAATGCGAATTACCTCATGAACTTGATCTTTCAGAGTTTGATCGGGAACAGGTGGAGAAACGCATACGCCGCAGTCAAAAATTTATCGAAGATCTTGGACCCATCAATATGGCCGTTCAGGATGAGTTCGATACCGAACAGGGACGTCTCAACTTCCTGAAAGAACAGCAAGCTGATCTCATGGAAGCCAAGACAAGCTTACTGGAAACCATTTCCAAGTTGGATAGAATCGCTCGTCAGCAATTCCGTGAAACCTTTGCACAAATTCAAGAGCACTTCAAGGGAACCTTCCAGATGCTCTTCGATGGTGGTGAAGCCAACCTGTTCCTGGAAAACCCAGATGACATCCTAGAAAGTGATATCATTATTAAAGCCACACCTCGCGGAAAGAAAACCCAAAACCTGAAAATGTTATCTGCTGGTGAAAAAGCACTTACAGCCATCGCACTGCTCTTTGCTATTTATCAGGTTAAGCCCAGTCCCTATTGTGTCTTGGATGAGGTTGATGCCCCCTTGGATGATAGAAATATCCGCAAATACACCAAGATGTTGGAACATTTTGCAACCCATACTCAATTTATTGTGATTACCCATAACAAACTGACCATGGAAGCTGCCAAATTCTTATATGGAGTTACCATGGAAGAGGAAGGAGTGTCCCGCCTTGTGTCAGTCCAATTTACCTAACAGACTTCTTGCTTTTCTCCTGCTTACCTTGAGTGTTATTCATGCTCAGGAAAAAGCTGATGTAGATTTTAATGTATCGCTGGATTATTCCCGCTTCTCAATTGAGGGGGGTGTTTATTTGGATGTATACCTCATGATTCCCCAATCGATTTTCACCTTTATTGAAGCAGAGTCAGGGGTAGAAGCAAAAGTCGTCTTTCAGACTGCTCTCATTCAAGGTGATGTTGTACCATACGATCCAGATCGATGGACGCGAACCTACCGTGCACCTGATCAACAGTCTGTGTCCAGCCTGACATGGGTACCCGATATCAGTAAATTCTATGTGGAACCCGGTGACTATACTTTGCAGGTTACTATTGTTGATGTCCATTCAAAAAAGAAGCAGACCATGCGCAGATCTGTTTCTCTCGAGCTTTTTCCACCCGGTGAAATGGCTATTTCAGACATCACGATTGCTTCCCAGGTCGTTAAGGCTAAGACAGAGAATGAGTTTACGCGCTATGGATATGATGTGGTCCCCAATGGGCAGAGAACATTCACTTCAGCAGCTCCCATGATGTACTATTTCTTTGAAGGATACGGTATCTCAGGTACTGGAAATTATGATGTCCATGCTCAAATTCTATCTCTAAATGGAGATGTTGTGCAAGATTTTCCGTCAAGTACGAAAAAAATGCCAGGAACCTCAGTGGTAGAGTGGGGCGGGCTAAACACCGCGGGGCTGGGTTCTGGGATATACAAATTATCCATTGAAATTACTGATGATGTCACCCAGAAAACTGCCACCCAAAAAAGAACATTTTACATCCTCAGAGAAACCTCCAGCAAGGAAAACGCGTCTGAAATTAAGGATGAATACGCTGGCTTGAGTGCCTCACAAGTAGATGATATCTATAAGGTTGCAAGTGTCCTTATGGATAAGAAGGAAAAACGCCTCTACTCCAAGTCGGATAATGAAGGGAAGAGAAACGTGTTAAGCTCTTTCTGGGATCGTCGAGATCCAACCCCTGAGACGCCGGTAAATGAGTTCAAACAGCAATTCTACCAACGGGTACAAATGGCTAATCGAGATTTCGGGTTTGGCTCAGGTGATGGGTGGAATACAGATAGGGGGCGGGTGTTAATTAAATATGGGCCTCCCAATAATATTGAAAAGCAGCAATCCTCAATTAATCAGAAACCCTGGGTCACGTGGCAGTATTATGAGATTGAAGGTGGGGTTCAATTCATTTTTGTTGATCGGACAGGTTATGGAAGTTTTCAGTTGGTACATTCAGATGCTCGTGATGAGGTTCAGGATGCTGATTGGAATAGACATCTTAAATAGTAAGGTAGAATTGTAACTGATGAAGGTACGCGCAGGGGTTGATATTGGGGGAACGAAGGTTCGTATTGGACTCGTTGGGGAGGCAGGTGAATTGCTCCTCCTGGTCGATAAAATAGCAATGTCTAAATTTGAACACGGTGATGAGCTCATGCTTGCGATTGCAAACACCATAAAGGCGCAGATAGCGGATCATTCCGATTATGATTTGATTGGTGTTGGCGTTGGTGCCCCTGGCCCCTTAAATAACACCCATGATAGTGTCATGGAAACACCCAATACACCCATCATTCAGAATTATCCCCTGGTTGCCCGTCTCCAAGCTCACTTTGATGTCCCTGTAAAAATGAATAATGATGCCAATGTGTTTGTTTTGGGTGAAGCCATCTCTGGAGCGGGTAAGGGTGAAGCCCTTGTATATGGAATTACTCTGGGCACTGGCTATGGTCACGGATTTGTCTGGGATGGTAGAATCTTGAGTGGCGCCCATGGTACTGCTACTGAATATGGTTTAGCTCCATACAATGATGGAACCTTCGAGGATTATGCTTGTGGGCCTGCCCTGGAGCGGAACTATGAAAGTATTGCCGGTGAATCCAGAACGGGTCTTCAAATCTTCAGGTTGGCTCAGGAGGGGAACGCCAATGCCCTGGCAGCCTGGAGTCTTTTGGGAAGATCGGTGGGGCATTCTCTGGTGTATGTCACTCATTTGCTTGATCCAGGAATTATAGTGGTGGGTGGCTCGCTGGCTGCTGGTTTTGAATTTTTTATTGATTCTCTTCGAGAAGTTGTTGATGCCCATTTATTTGATAATCAAAAAGGTAAGCTGAGGATTGAACCAGCTGAGCTCGGGGATGCTGCACCAGTCATAGGGTCAGCACTTCTGATTAGCTAAAAGCACTTAAAACGGTAATTATTTGAAAAATGTAAAATCCATAATTTTTTCTCCCGACTTGATTACCAATACCCTCAAAAATTTATACACTGGTGTGATAGACCTAATCTATCCGCCTCTCTGTCTGCTGTGTAATCATCGATTGGAAGAGGCAGAAATGGAAGTTTGTGCATCCTGCCTGGAAAAGTTCAAACTAATTGGAAGGCCCCATGAGCAATTTTCTGTGCCAGGAGATATTTACATTACCACGGCCTGGGCACTGTTCGAATTTGATGAACCCTTTCAACAGCTCATACATCACTTAAAATATTCAAGACGTCGCAAACCTATTGGCGTGGTGTTGAATCATTACCAATCTCAGATTCTGGATCAACTTCCTGCAAATGAGATAGATCTGGTGATATCCATACCTCTGCATCCCCGCAAGTTGCGTGAGCGTGGCTATAATCAGGTGGATGATATGAGTCGCTGGCTTGCGCATAAATTAAACGCAAAACAGGGTAATCACCTGGTGAAGCGGACAAAATACACCTCAACTCAAACAAAATTGAATGCTCAGGAGCGGATGGAGAATGTCTTGGGAGCCTTTGGAGTTACGGATGAATCTGGCCTGAAGGATAAGCATGTTTTATTGGTAGATGATGTTTTGACTACTGGTGCAACAGCGAACGCTTTAGCGAAGATTTTGGACCAATCAGGTGCCTTGAAAATTGACCTGATCACCCTCTCCACACCTCAATTCGGGAATGCTTGACTTGGTCTGATTTTTGTAGTAACTGTGCCGTGAGTTACGAGGATTGTAAAGAAGGATACAAGTATAATAGTAACAGTAGCTTTTAACATAGATTTGGAGAATGAGACATGAAACCTTTCAACAGCCCACCAAAATTAAACACATCAAGAAGATTTTCAGACAACCTGACCAGCGCCCACGCATTAACACTTAAAGCAAAGCTAGGCGAAAAAGGTAATTCCAAGGGTGGCACTTACGCATTGCCTGCATTTAATATCACAACCATTCAGGGCATCAATGCAGCCTTTGATGCATTTGAAATTCTTGGTGCCTCCGGCATTCTGGCCGTTTCCAATAGTGCCCTTAAACACTTTGGTGCCGGCGACCCTATCACAGGTCTCGAAGTTGCTGCCCAATACATTGAATCCCGTGCCAAGAGATCCAGTGTGCAGGTTGCAACCCATCTTGATCATGGTGACTATACCTCAGAAGGTGGTCGCAAGGTTGTTCAGGGTTCTGTACAACACCTCACCAGTGTCATGGCTGATAACTCAACGGATCATGTCAACAAATGTGCCCGTTCATTAGAAGAGAATATTGGCTATACCCGCGAAGTTGTAAACATGGCTCACCCACTGGGTGTCTCAGTTGAAGGTGAACTGGGTGTATTGGCCGGTGAAGAGGATGAAGATACCAAATCCGAAATTTCAAGCTATACCAATCCTGCAGATTTTGAACAATTCATCACTGAAACGGGAGTTCTCATGATTGCCCCTACTATTGGTACCATGCACGGTCCAAACAAGGGCAAGCCAGGTACAAAAGTGAAATTGAACATCGAACTCGCTCATGAACTCCTCAAGATTGCTGACCGTATACAGCCCGAAACCATCTTCGTAGCCCACGGAGCCTCAACACTTTACCCACAAGTTGTGGAATATGCTGTTGAACAACTGGAAGCTCTCGGTTCTAACATGTCTGACAAGTATGGACAGACCTGGAAAAATTTTGTGGGAACTGACTGGGAACAGATTCAGGGACTCATCGGTGCCGGTTTTGCTAAAATCAATACCGATACTGAAAACCGTCAGACATTTCTCAGCGGACTACTGGGCGCCGTAAATGAGAATGCTGCAAAGGTTGATATCCGCTGGTATGACAAGAAGACTACAGAAGCACTTACGCAGAGCTATCTGGTCAAATTGATCATGGCTGGAGATTATGGTGTCTGGCATGAACCAAAAATCAATGTAGATAAGTTCAAGTTTGATTTACACGTTGCCCTCGCTGACGCTTTGAAAAACGCTCAGTAAGCACATCTTCAGGTAAGATTATGATGCCGAAACATGTCAAAGACCTTGCGTTTCAGGGGAAAAAGGTCTTCGTCAGAACTGACTACAATGTTCCCCTGGATAGTGAAGGCAGGGTAACCGATGATTTTAGAATCAGATCATCCCTGCCAACCATTGAGTTTTTACTAGAGCAGGGTGCCGCAGTTATTCTGGCTTCCCATCTTGGTAGACCAAAGGGCTCAGTAATTCCTGAGATGAGTTTGGCTCCAGTAGCTGAGCGTCTCAGAGAACTGGTTCGAGCGGAAGTGATTTTTGCTGAGGACTGTGTGGGTGCTGAAGTTGAAACTTTAGCTGAAAAGCTGCAACCTGGTCAGATATTGCTGCTTGAAAACCTGCGCTTTCATGCTGCAGAAACAAAGAATGATCCTGAGTTTTCAAAACAGTTGGCTTCACTTGCTGATATCTATGTGAACGATGCCTTTGGCACGGCTCACAGAGCACATGCGTCAAATGTGGGCATGACTGAATACTTCTCTGACAAAGCAGCTGGTTTTTTACTCATGAAAGAAATAGAATTTCTGGTAAGTGCTATTGAGAATCCCGTGCGACCATTTACTGTGGTCATGGGTGGATCAAAGGTCAGTGGAAAAATCGATCTGCTTAAAAGATTAGCAGAAGTAGCGGACAATATTCTGATTGGTGGGGGAATGGCGTTTACATTTCTCAGTGCTCCACCCTTAAATTACAATGTGGGTTCTTCACTTGTTGAAGAGGATAGACTTCAATTTGCAGCAGATGTTATTGATCTTTGTCTTGCCAAGGGAGTCAATCTTGTACTGCCATCAGATTGTATTGCTGCCAATGAATTCTCAGAAACTGCCAAGATTCAGGAGCTACCCATCCGAGGTCTGGAAGGTGAGTTAATGGGACTTGACATTGGCGGGAGAACGATTAAATCCTTTGAGAGCATTCTGGATGAGTCAAAGACCGTTCTCTGGAATGGTCCCATGGGTGTTTTTGAAATGGCTCCCTTTGAGAAGGGCACCAAAGCCATCGCAGAGAAGCTTTGTGAAATTACGAAACAGGGTGCCACAACCATCGTTGGCGGTGGTGATAGCGCTGCAGCCCTGAGCAAATTTGGATTGGATGGTGGCGTTACTCACACATCCACCGGTGGCGGTGCGTCACTGGAATTACTAAGTGGTATTGCTTTACCAGCTTTTGAAGCTTTGAAAGGAGCTAAATAATTGAAAAGAAATAAGATAGTAGCCGGAAACTGGAAGATGCATTTCGGTCCCAAAGAGGCTGCTGGATTCGCTGAAACGCTCCGTATTAATATATTGGACACCCATGGAGTGTCGGTTATTTTATGCCCGCCATTTTTGGCATTAAAGTCGGTTTTTGACGTGGTAAATGGTAGTGAGCTCAAAGTAGGCGCCCAGAATATGCATTGGGAAGAAGCAGGAGCTTTTACTGGTGAGATCACGGGCGCAATGATTAAGGAAACCGGTGCTGAATATGTGATCCTGGGACACTCTGAAAGACGTCATATCTTTGGTGAGTCCGATGATTGGATTAACAAGAAAGTTCACAGGTCTTTGAAAACAGGTTTGATTCCCATTTTGTGTGTGGGTGAGAAGATTGAAGAGCGTGAGGGCAAAAACACTGAACAGGTGATTGCCAAACAGCTCAGAGAAGATCTTAAAGGTTTGTCAAAAGCTGAGATGGAAACAGTCATCGTTGCTTATGAACCGGTTTGGGCTATTGGTACCGGATTGACTGCCTCACCACAACAAGCTGCTGACGTACATGCCTTCATCCGTAGTGTTTTAAAGACACTATTTGATAGCGATGTTGCAGAATCCACATGGATTCTATATGGCGGAAGTGTCAAACCTGACAATACACAAGGTTTACTGTCCAATAAGGACATTGATGGCGCTCTGGTAGGAGGAGCAAGTATGACACTTGATGCATTCAAGGGGATCATCGACGAAGCTGGAGCCATCGACTAGGAGAGATACATGACATTTTTGTACATTATACTGGTTATCATTTCATTATTACTCATGATGGTGATTCTCATGCAATCCAGTAAGGGTGGCGGTCTAGCCGGTACCTTTGGTGGTGGCAATACTGCAAGCGCCCTGTTTGGTGGTGTTGGTGCAGGTAATTTCCTCACCAAGTTGACTGGTGGATTGGCAGTCGCTTTCATGGTAGTTATTATTCTTATTGGTATCCTGAATAAGGGCGGCTCATCAGCACAGACTGATTTCCAGAAAGAATTACAAGAAGAGATGATCGTTCCAGGAACTCAATTCGAAGCAGCCGCGCCTGCTGAATTGGCATTACCTGGAGAAGCTACCACCGAGGATGCTTCCAGCGACGAATAGTTTTTTGGCCGAGGTGGTGGAACTGGTAGACACGCTGTCTTGAGGGGGCAGTGAGCTAACGCTTGTGCGGGTTCGAATCCCGCTCTCGGCACAAAAATCCCTCAAAAGAGACCTGAGAAATCGGGTCTATTTTTATTTGTAGGATTATCAAGGACATTGCGCTGTTATCCTGCCTGTCAGGTCGAAGCCTCTCGGCGTAGGCTAGAGCCTGTCGAAGGACGAAATGTCCGGCACGGATAGCCGTAATTTCGATAGTCTCAGCAGTTCGTGTAAGTTCTTGGGGAGGGCTAATAAGGGATGGAGGTTTCGACAAGCTCAACCTTCAGGGGTGATTTAGCGTTTACGGATGTATACAACCTTGTGATAAAAGTGAACCGCTTCAGATTTTACACTAAAATCAGCCGTACCGCCCTCATGGCGAGTGAAAAACAAATTATCCTCTGAAAATTGGATTTTCCTGGAGATCAGGCGACCATCACTTAGACGGGCGATCACATGGTCGCCATTTTTAACGCTGGCTGCAGGGGAGATGATCATGACATCCCCGTAGCGTGAATACGGATCAATCAGAGGGTTCTGCTCCTCATCAACAATAATTGAATAGGCCAGTGGATCTTCAACATCAGGAATCCCCTTCAAGGCATGCACTGGTTTCTGACTGATGATGCCGTTTTTTCTGAAAAAATCAGGCTGGCTGCTCTGACTCCAGGTATAGACCTTGATGGTCTGGCGAATATTTTGGAGGGGAACATAGGGTCGCAGGTTACTCTGATCTTCATCTTGCCACTCAGCAGTAATCGAATCTTCAGATTTAATAAACCGGACTTGTCTGCCTGCCAATTGGGCGAGATGCCTGAGGCTATTTTTTCGAGGTACGGTTTTGCCCGTCCTCCACCGACTGACCGACGAGCTTTTAATCCCTGTTAACTTGGCTACCTCATAGTCTGACAAGCCGAGCTCATCAATGGTGTTCAGCGCAAATTCTCGAAAATTATTTTCCATGATTTTAATTTATTGAGACTCGTTTGGTTTAAAAGAAAAATTTGCATTTCTAACATATCCAGGTCAACCTTAATATTATTGCACAAAAGTAAGAAGCTGAATGAGGAATGGCTCAAGCCTTTACTATGTTGAAAACATACCATTTTACTCAAGAATCATGGACCAGGATTCATATCTTCCCAATTATTATGCTGTTTAACATTTCGAAATATTTTGTAATCAACGGGTTGAAAAATATTTAACTAACTCAATATTCACCAGTTGTATGGCTCAATAAAATCAATGACAAAGGTAAGCTTGGCAACTATATTGCTCGCCACTTTGAGCCTTGACCCAGTAGAATTGGGCGGTTTATTTTGTGCAGGTGAGTCTAGACTCACTATTGAAATGGTAAAGACCTCTAAGAGGGTGATCGACTAAAAGGATACATGTAAAATGAAAAACCTCGCTATATCTGCACTCATATTTGTTTCATTATTTGGACAATTATTGGCCCAATATCAGGATGAGATATTGGTTACCCAGGCGCGTGATGCAATCAAGAGTTTCAATATTCCCACCGCTGATAGTGCTTATAAAGCCGCTATGAAGGCTGCACCGGATAAAGAGCGTTACAACGAAATTCAGGTAGAGTGGGCAGTCTTGGAACAAATTAATGTTCGCTTGACAGACGGTAGTCGTGCCATGGCTCGTAGTGAATATGATGATGCCTACAAAAAATATACTGAGGCCATTGCTCAAATGGATGGATCTCCTCTCAATATCTGGGGACGTTTTAAAGCAGAAGCTCTATTTAGTATGGGCATGGTTCATTTTCGCAAAGATGAACCCGTCAAAGCTGCCAATAAATTCCGTGAAGCAGGAACTTACGATGCCACAGAAGACAAATATGCCAAATCCATTGAGATGGTTCGCAACAAGCATTATTCAGAAGGCCACAAATTTCTGAGACGTAAGGATTATGAATCAGCCCGTCTTGAATACGAAAAATCAGTTGCAGTGGATCCCGCTTTTGCCAGTGGTTACTACCAATTAGCCTATATTGCCAAGAGAGATGGAAACTTAAAAGCCGCTGAAGGATTTTACCTGGAAGCGGTCACCAGTGATGGTACTCACTATAAAGCGTGGTACGGGCTCGGAAACCTATATAGCGGCATGGGGAATAACGCCAAGGCTATTGAAAGTTTGAAGACATCTATTTCTATCAATCCGAAATATGAAAAAGCCTATTATGTTCTTGGAAAGGTATATGAAAGTCAGAAGAGTACGTCTCTGGCAATTTCCAACCTGAAAAAGGCTATCGAGGTTGATAAGAAATATTCCTTGGCTTACGAACTCCTTGCCAAGATTTATGTTGATCAGGAAAAGTATGATACAACAATTGCTCTTCTCAGAGGGCTAACTGGGACGACTGTTACTTACAAAACTGCCTACCATTTGGCCCAGGCTTACAATGCAAAGGGAAATTACTCTACTGCCCTTACTGCAGCCTCAACATCCCTGGCAAAAGCCACTAAGAAAAATTGGGCACCTGCCCAGATAGAAAAAGGCGATGCTCTCAAAGGTTTGGGTCGTAACAAAGAGGCAATTGCTTCATATCGACTTGCTATGAAGGATGCTCGCTGGAAAAGCACAGGCCAACACCTGATTGATGAACTCATGAAGGGCTAATACTGAATAGCTGAATGTCACGCTATAAATTTTAAAGGGCTGTCAATTTGACAGCCCTTTTTTTGACCATTTTCACAACCCTGTTAAAATTCGAGCCATATTATAGATTTCGTCTCAAGGAAATTTCCACTTTTTCCCTCGGTCATGAAGTATAAATTAAACACTCATGGCAATTCGTGGAATAGGCAGTGATATCGTAGAAGTCAGTCGTATTAATCGATTGAGAAAAAGCTATGGAAGTCGTTTCCTGAAGCGTGTTTTCACCAAGGGAGAGACTGCTTACTGTGAGTCAAAAGAACATCCTGAAATTCATTTTGCGGGTCGTTTCGCTGCCAAAGAAGCTATCGCAAAAGCCGTGTACCAGAGTGGCTATCATAAAACCATTCCCTTCTCAGACATTGAGATTCTGAATGATACAGAAGGACGTCCCATGGTATCCCTGCTCACACACATCAAGGGTTCCTGTTTGGTCACCATCTCCCATGAACACTCCATGGCTATAGCCTTCGCTATATTGGAGTATTGATTCATTGCGGGCATTCCTCTCAATGGCAGCCAACCGCGCTGTAGATGAATATGCTATAAAAACTTGTGGAATCCCTGGTAGTCAGTTGATGAAAAATGCCGGAGATGCAGCAGTTGAGCAATTGCGTCAAAGTGGCTATCTAAACAATTCACCTGAGGTAACGATTCTAGCCGGCCATGGTAATAATAGTGGTGATGGCTATGTCATCGCCTCAGGTTTGTCCAAGCAGGGTATATCAGTTTCATTGATCACCGTCTCATCTGTAGATCGGCTTAAGGGTGATGCACGCTTTCATTTTGACAAACTGAAGGACTTAGAGATTCCCATTGTTACTTGGAATAATTCTGAAGAACAGCGTAGACAGATTCTGGAGGCTGACCTTATTGTCGATGCTCTACTGGGTACCGGCATCTCGGGAGAGATCAGATCTCCATATGACGCGCTCATAAACCTATCGAATCAAAGTTCGGCAATATGTATTGCCGTTGATGTCCCCTCCGGTGTCACAGGAGATCAGGGTGACACTCTGGAGCCTTGCATCCATGCAGAGCTCACCGTGAGCATGGGATTTGGAAAGCAGAGTTGTCTGTTTGAACCAGCCAGATCACTCTCCGGAGTTGTTGTTCCCGTTGATATCGGATTCCCTGAGGATAGTTTGGAGCATGTAGCAGGAGATGTCCTTTGGCAAAATGAAGTGTCTGATTATCCAACATCAAAATATCGCAGATACAGTCACGTACACAAGTATACCGTTGGTAAAGTATTTATTATTGCAGGATCTCAAGGATTCACAGGAGCAGCACTGTTGGCCTCAACCGGAGCACTCAGATCTGGTGCAGGATTAGTAAGATTAGCTATTCCTAAATCACTGGGACCCATAGCTGAGGGTCTTTCTCTGGAAACCGTGGTCGATTATGTTTCAGAAACTGAGAGCCAGGGGATAGCCATATCCGCTCTGGCTGAATTGCAGCGTGGCTGCGAATGGGCTGATACTGTGGTGATTGGTCCTGGTCTCGGTCGAGATTCTGAGACCATACAAGTTGTGAAGGAAATAGTTAAAGGATCAAAAAAGCCGCTGGTCATCGATGCTGACGCGTTATTTGCTGTGAGTGAAGATTCTCTCATACTGTCAAAAAGACCTGGGGCAACCATTTTAACCCCACATGCGGGGGAGTTTAAGCGTCTGATTGGCAGGCAGGGAGATTACAAACCCACCTGGCAAGATGCCCGTAAATTTGCCATGGATCATGGTGTGTCAGTCCTCTTAAAAGGCGCTCCATCCCTCATAGCTTCACCTCGGGGTGACATCCTGGTCAATTCAACTGGATATGCTGGAATGGCCACTGCCGGAAGTGGTGATGTACTTAGTGGTGTACTTGGGTCACTCCTGGCCCAGTGGGGGGAAGATCCCGATACGCCAGGTTTTGCCATGTACATCCATGGAAAAGCTGCTGAAGCAAACCGCGCTAAAAAAGGGGTGTTGGGATTAATCGCCAGTGATATCGTTGAAGCGCTTCCAGAAACTTTGAAGGAGTATGGTGGGTTACCGCACTAAATATTTTATTCCTGCAATCGTCTATGTTTTGCTCATTATTTCGCTCTCAAGTCTGAGCCAGGCGACGGTATCGAAATTTACCTGGGGCATCGAGGACTTCCTGCTCCATGCAGTTGAGTACCATCTTTTTGGAATAACTCTGATCTGGGCAGTTTTACGTGAGAAATCCCTCCACGAACTAAAACCATCTTATCGTCTTGCAGTAGGTATTGGGGCTATATCAGCAATGGCTGATGAGTTTTACCAATCATTTATACCTGGCCGTTTTTCCACTGTGGAGGATGTAGTTGCAGATGTATTTGGTCTTATTCTTTCCGTCATTACTTTCTCTCTGCTAATGAAAATCCCCTTTCTGGAGCGGTTTAGACAGAATGCTTAAAAGTCTGCATATTGAGAATTTCGCCATCGTAGATGAAGCCAATGTGAGCTTCGATAGAGGTTTGAATGTCATCACAGGTGAAACCGGTGTAGGAAAATCACTTATTGTTGATGCGTTGAGTATTGCCCTCGGGGAGCGAGCGTTTAAAGATTTTATCCGTGACGGCTATCCCAGTGCTATTGTTGAAGCAGTCTTTGAAGTCAAATCATCTGAACTCAAGAAACTTGCTAGCCTGGGGATGAATATTGGAACTATTACTGTAAAACGTGAAATCAGACTTCAGGGGCATTCAAAAGTATGGATTAATGGTCAGAGCCGCACTGTTCAGGAACTCAAGGCATTGGGTGACCTGCTGGTAGATCTCCATGGCCAACATGAGCATCAATACCTGCTTAACGAAGAACACCATATTGATTTTCTAGATCAGTTTGCTGAAAGCAATGAGTTGAAGCAATCCGTTGCTGAAAAGTATCAGGCCTTGTCTGGCTTGATACGTGAGTTGCATGAAAGAGAAAAAACAGCTACCAGCAGAAACGAACAACTCCAGCTCTATGCATTTCAACTGCACGAGTTGAATGATATCAATCCCCAACCGGATGAATTGGATGATCTGGAAAAAGAACGGCGTGTCCTTGAAAATGCACTGACCATCAGTGAACAAGCCTCAGCCTTGTATAAGGAAGTTGATGGATCGGAGGGTTCAGCCCTGGACCGGCTCAATACCATTATCCGCCAATTGGAAGGTTTAAGTACCTACACCGGAACAGCAGCTACCTTTTTACCCGAAGCCCTGGCGGCTCGTGTTACCCTGCAGGGCATTGTTGATTTCGCTTCCGATTATGAAAAAGAGGTGCAGGCTGATCCACAGCGCTTGAGTGAGGTGGAATCCCGCATAAAAATATTGGGACGTCTCTGTCAGAAGTACAATCGTTCCTATCCGGAGCTGTTGGATTATTGGGAAGAGATTCGGAGTCGACTGGATAAGCAGGGTGACCCGGATTGGAGTCATGAGGAACTGATTCAATCGATTAAGAAACATACCCAAGTTTACTCCAAAGCCTGTGTAACTCTGAGTAAGCATCGCAAAAAAGAAGCTGCCATTCTTTCAAAGACAGTGGTGGAGAAATTGAGTCACCTTGGTATTCCCAGGGCCCGGTTCCAGATTGAAGTTAGTCAGGAAGAGCAGGAAAAAGGTCTGATTGGATTGGATAATCATACATACAACGGTGATGTCAGCGGGATGGACAAAGTTATATTCTGGATGCAGGCCAATCCTGGTGAGCCCTTAAGACCCCTGGCTCGTATCGCTTCTGGAGGAGAAATTAGTCGCATCATGCTCTCTATCAAATCAGCCATGTCCGGTAAAGATGGAATAGGGACTGTTATCTTTGATGAAATTGATACAGGGATATCCGGTCGAATTGCCAGAGTTGTTGGGGCAGAGCTCAAAGATTTGGGACAGCATCACCAACTCATCAGCATTACCCATTTGCCCCAAATAGCCAGTTTAGCAGACAGCCATTTTCGAGTAGAAAAACATCTTATCAATCAAAGAACAGTGACTCGGGTGAAACGTCTCGATGAAAACGAGCGCATCAATGAAATAGCAACTTTGATTGGTGATGGAGCACCTGGAGAAACCACCCTGCTGGCTGCCAAAGAATTGTTAAAACAAGAGGACTAATTCCCAATGCGAGTGAACCATACCTTACTTATTGCGGCTACAATGATATTTCTATCCTGTTCACCGGAAGCTCAAAAAGTTGAATTGAGTAACCCTGGCTTTGGGGTGATAGCCACCAGCATAGATGTTGTCGCTGAAGGTGTTGACCTCCCTGTACTGCTAAAAACTGATGACATCATTAAGGGTATCCAATTTACACTTTCATGGGATCCAACCATAGGTCAGGTGATAAAACCTGTTCTCACGGCTATGAATCCTGGCTTTACTATCTCATCAAGTGATGGTGTTCGAGGAGAAATGAAAGTCCTCATATTCAATATGAGTGGGGACGAACTTATCACAAGTGATCCCTCAATTATGACAATCCCGGTTAGAATACTTGATTCCAACGCTATTGATTTTGCAATGACTTTTAAGGATGTCATGTTTGCAGGACCCGGTGGTGCTGTGTATGAAATCCCTGTTACACACGCAAATTTGAAGATAAATCGCTAATGAGTTATATAGATCTACGCTCTGATACGGTGACCCGCCCTACGAAGGGTATGCGCACGGCCATGTACCAGGCAGAAGTTGGAGATGATGTCTATGGTGAAGATATCCTCGTCAATGAACTTCAAGCCAGGATGGCGGATATGCTGGGAAAGGAAGCTGGACTTTTTGTACCCTCTGGAACCATGAGCAACCAGCTCGCCATCCGGAGTCAGACACAACCAGGTGATGAAGTCATTTGTGAATACAACTCTCATATTTTCAATTATGAAGGTGGGGGACCGGCCCTATTGAGTGGTGTCCAACTTCATCCTCTTCTTGCTGATCATGGGATACTTACGTCAGAACAAATTGCAGATGCAGTCAGGCCAACAGATCACCACTATGCCCAGACCAAACTGATTACCCTTGAGAATACGCACAATCGAGCTGGGGGAGTTGTCTACCCCTTGCCAGTCATCGACAAAGTGGCCAGTTATGCAAGCAATCAGAATATACGTATGCACCTCGATGGGGCTCGTCTCATGAACGCCGTCATCGCGAGCAGTCTGGACCCCAGTGCTTACGCTGTCAATTTTAACTCGGTGAGCCTATGTTTGTCAAAAGGTCTTGGGGCACCTGTGGGCTCTGTTTTGGTTGGTGATGCTGAATTCATCGACAGAGCGCATCGTTTTCGAAAAATGTTTGGTGGGGGAATGCGGCAAATCGGAATCCTGGCTGCCGCTGGACTATACGCCCTGGATCATCATATTGAGCGTCTCGCAGAGGATCATCACCGCGCAAAAATTCTGGCGGAAACCTGCCGCGATTTGGGCGTTCTTGAGAATGATATTGCCTGGACCCAAACCAATATTGTTTTGCTGGCATTCCCTAGTGGAAATACCGGCGAGATGGAACTGAAATTTAAATCAGCCGGTTTGCTGGTATCAGTAGTCAATGATCATCGCATTCGCCTCGTGACTCACCTCGATTTTGATGATCAGCAAATGCGTCGCTCCATTGAAATTCTTAATAAAGTGTTAGGCTAATTTATGAAAAAGAAGATTGTCATTGTCGGCGCTGGAAGTGTTGGGTTTTACCTGGCCAAAACACTGGCTGAAATGGGGAATGACATCAGTATTATTGATATTGACCCTGAAAAGGTTTCGAGAGCGAAACAGGAACTGGATGCTCTGGTCATCGAGGGACATGGAGCTCAATCAAATACACTTGAGGAAGCTCAGGTTAAAACGGCGGATTTATTCTTGGCTGTGACCCGGATCGATGAGATCAACATCATTGCCTCTATGAAGGCGAAGAAGATGAATCCCAAGGCTAAAATCCTGGCTCGTGTCCGCAGTGGTGACTACCAGCATAAAGATGCTGTCCTTGATCTGGCAGAGTTGGGGATTGAAAAAGTTATCAACCCAGAACAAATAGCTGCTCGTGAAATCCAACATCTCGTTCAGCATGCCACTGCCCAGGAAATCATGACCTATAATCATGGGCGTGTCTATATGGTGGCGCTGACACCAACGAATACTTGTGAGTTGATGAACAAGTCTCTTAGGGAACTCGGCAACACCTATACTCAGTTGCCCTTCCGCACGGTAGCCATCGATAGAGATGGAGAGACTATTATCCCAGGTGGCGACCATGTTTTCAAACCAGAGGACAAGATTTTTGTTGTCTGCTTAAAAGATAAACTGAAAGAAATGTATCAACTCTGTGGCTACAAACAGAAGAAGATGATTAAAACCGTATTAATTATGGGTGCCGGGAAATTAGGTCGACTCGTTGCTGCCAATCTGAAAGATCAGTTCAATGTTCGATTGGTGGATCACCGCAAAGAAAAATTGCTCAAAGCTGCCAAGGAACTACCTGACGTTCTCCTGCTCCATGCAGATGGGTTAGATGTGGATTTTCTCGAGAGTGAAGGTATCAGTGATTTTGACGCATTGATTACCTTGACTGATGATGAGACAACCAATCTTTTTGCCGGTTTGATCGCTAAGAAAAAAGGTGTAGATAAAGTCATCGTCCATATCAATTCACCGGATTATTTGCCACTGGTAAAAGGGCTGGGTATTAATTCCGTAGTCAGTAAAAATCTTTCAACAGTAGATGCCTTCATGAGATATGTGGTGAGGGGACAGGTTCACTCCGTGATGATGCTGGAAGGGATTGATACAGAAGTTATTGAGCTCTCACCCTCTCCAAACAGCAAGATTATCGGGGTTCCATTAGATCAGGTAGATTTTCCACCGGATGCCGTGGTGGGCGGTATCATCAAAGGGGTACATGAGGAAATTGCTACGGGACACAGCGTTATAGAAGAAGGTGATCGTGCCATTGTTTTTGCCAGAGCTTCTCGAGTAAGTGATGTCGAAGCACTTTTCAACTAAGCGTTTTAGTCTCATACCAACACTCAATGTGTTGGCTGCCCTGACCCTTTTTATCGGGGCATCTATGGGACTTTCTTTGCTGGTGTCCCTGGCCTATGGTGATGGAGACAGCATGGCGCTCTTCGAAGCGATGATCATCACGCTTTCCATCGGCGGTCTTGGGTACATATTTACGCGGCACAACCATGTCTTGGCACCCCGGCAGGTATTTCTAAGTGTCAGTCTGAGTTGGATTTCTGCCTCTCTTTTTGGTGCACTCCCCATGTATTTTGTCACAGATTTATCCTATACGGATTGCTTCTTCGAAGCCATGTCAGGATTTACGACTACTGGAGCATCCATACTGACAGATATTGAAATCCTACCCCATGGGATTCTCTTCTGGAGGAGCTTTACGCACTGGTTAGGTGGTATGGGTATCATTGTATTTACTGTCACCGTTATGCCCTTATCCGGCCGAAGCGGAACCTTGCTCTTCGCTGCCGAGGCTCCCGGTCCGGTGAGTGACAAAATCACACCGCGAATATCCGATACAGCCAAACTACTCTATATTGTATATGCTCTCATTTCCTTTGCAGAATTTATCTTTCTGTGGATTGGTCCCATGGACTGGTTTGATTCGGCCTGTCACACATTCGGCACCATGGCAACAGGTGGTTTCTCAACTAAAAATGCTTCTATCGCTCATTTTCAAAGTGCCTATGTAGAATGGGTAATCATCTTCTTCATGGTTCTCGCCGGAACTAATTTTTCCCTCCATTATTTTGGACTGCAAGGCAAGGTTATTCGCTATTTCAGAAGTCGCGAATGGCAATTCTGGATGAGTATTATGGGGATGGCCCTGGCTTTCATGCTGACTGACCTCTTCCTCTCCTCATTTTATAATACTGACAGTGTGGCTATTCTGGCATTCAAGGCGGAACCACTCCGACAAGCTGCTTTCCAGGTGGTGTCTATGATCACTACAACCGGGTTTGTCACCGCAGATTTTGAACAGTGGTCCTATTATGCCCAGTTTATTCTTTTTGGGCTCATGTTTATTGGCGGTATGGCAGGCTCCACAGGTGGTGGTATCAAAGCAATTAGAATTTTACTATTCACCAAAATGGCCATAACTGAACTTCGTCGCATGATCCATCCCAGAGCCTACTTGCCGATAAAACTGCGCAACCAATTTGTTGATGATGATGCGGTACGGAATACCACAACATTCCTGCTATTCTTTATGGTGATATTTGTAGGTTTCGCATTTTTCCTCACTGCATTTGGCCATGATTTAGTCACCAGTGCTTCTGCCTCAATATCCATGCTAAGTAATATTGGTCCCGGTCTGGCAGATGTTGGACCCACAGATAATTATTCCTTCTTCAGCGATTTTGAAAAATGGGCCATGGCATTTGTAATGATGATGGGACGATTGGAAGTTCTCACTGTTGTTGTTTTGTTTAACCGTCATTTTTGGAGGTCCTGATGGATGTAGTAAAGCTCGAGATAAAAGCTGGAATTGCCAGGGTAACTCTGGATCGTCAGGAAAAATTGAATGCGTTGAACCAAAGTGTGCTTAATGAGCTGGAGCAAGTCTTTCTACAATTGAAAGACAATGACGAGGCTCGTGTAATAATTATCACAGGAGCCGGAGAAAAATCCTTTGTTGCAGGGGCAGATATCAGTCAGTTCCCAACCCTGTCTTCTGAAGAAGCCTACACATTCGCAAAGCAAGGTCAGGCTGTCTTTTCCCAAATTGAAGCAAGCACAAAACCAGTTATCGCTGCCATTAATGGATTTGCTTTAGGCGGTGGTTGTGAACTCGCCCTATCCTGTCATTTAAGATATGCTGCAGAAAACGCCATGTTTGGACAGCCTGAGGTAAAGCTGGGTGTCATAGCGGGATATGGTGGTACGCAGCGATTACCACGTCTCATTGGAAAAGGACGTGCTCTGGATTTGCTCTTGTCTGGAAGGATGATTCATGCCGATGAAGCACTTCAAATGGGTCTGGTCAACGGTGTGTTCTCTCAAGCAGATTTACTATCAAAGGTTGAAGAATATGCTGAGCTGCTTATGGCTCAAGGACCACAAGCTCAAGCGTTGACACTTCGGGCAGTTTATGCCGGCGTTGATGCTCCGTTAAGTGAAGGGTTGGAAGAGGAAGCTTCAGCATTTCGAGATGTGTTTGAAACCGAAGATCGTATTGAAGGCGCCACTGCATTTCTGGAGCGACGCCCACCAAAATTTCAAAATCGCTAGCTCAGAATAGGTTGCATCCTCTAGGTAGCAAAACGGCCAATGGTCTCATTCTTTTTCGTCCGAATGAAGTGCAGGTCATTGTTGATGCCAGCAAAGCGGGTCAGACCTCCCAGGATGTTTTAGGCTATGGCGGTTCTATTCCCATCGTCGCACATATATCTGAGGCGCTTAAGTATCATCCTGATACATTTGTCCTAGGCATGGCTCCCATTGGAGGGGCCGTCAAGCCTTCGTGGATGCCCGAAATTAAGATGGCCCTGGAGGCAGGATTGAATGTTTGGACGGGTCTCCACCATTTGCTGGGGGACATGGAAGAGCTGAAAAAATATCAACATCTCATTTGGGATGCTCGCAAGTCTCCTCCTGGATTGAAGGTGGCTCAGGGGCATTGGCGTGCTCGAAAGTCAAAGGTGATTCTCACTATTGGATCAGATTCCAATGTGGGGAAAATGACTACAGCACTGACCCTTCAGCAGCAATTAAAGGAAATTGGACTGGATTCAATATTTGTGGGAACGGGTCAAACCGGAATGATGATATCTGGTCGAGGTGTTGCGGTAGATGCCATCGTATCAGATTTTGTAAATGGTGCAGCCGAGGCAGAGATTGATAAGGTCGATGGCCAGGCCCCCCTTATTATTGTAGAAGGGCAGGGAGCCATCACTCACATTGGTTATAGTGGTGTTACCATGGGTTTATTGCATGGCGTCATGCCGGATGCTTATGTTCTGGCACATCAACCAAGTCGCCTTGTTGATGATTATGATCATCCCTTGCCAGGAATAAGTGAGGTCATCGATCTCCATGAAGCGTTGATGCATCCGTTTAAATCCGCAAAAGTGCTGGGGATAAATCTATATTCCAAAGATATGAGCCCCGAGCAAAGTCAGAAAGCCTGTGAGAGTATCTATGAAGAAACTGGTTTGCCAGTTGAAGATATGGTAAAAGCTCCCAAACGAATCGTCGCTGAAAAAGTGCTCCGAGATCTTTTCTCAGAAAAGAATATGTAGAAATGTGAGGAAAGAAATGTTCCTGTCTCTTAAATGGTCCCTCCAACGGATTACCACCAAGTTTGAATTCAAAATTGCCAGAAGTGCTGAAAGCTACTATGATGTTGTTATTCTGGAGCTGAGTGACGGTGAATTTACTGGATATGGAGAAGCCGCCCCCTCAAAGCGCTATGAGAAGGGTCCTGAAGCCATATTGGAACTGTTGATGGCCCGAAGGACTCAGATTCTCGAAATATCGGTTGATGATGCCGAGAGCCGTCAAGAGCAGTTAGAGCAGATGTTTCCCGAAAGCTACTCGCTTCAGGCAGCCCTGGATACGGCTTTTTGGGATTTATTTGGACAACGGCAGGGGCAACCACTTTGGGAAATATTTGGCGCAACTCAGAAGCTCGTTACCTCTTCCTATACTATCGGAATATCAGATCTCCGCATTATCCCGGATAAAATCAAAGAAGCCCAGGACTATCCGATTCTCAAGATCAAACTGGGTACAGATTATGATCACGACATTATGCGTGCCATTCGTGCTGAAACTGACAAAGTGCTCAGAGTGGATGTCAATGAAGGTTGGAAAACATTGGATGATGCCAAGCGTGGAAGTGAATGGCTGGCCGAGGAAAATGTAGAATTTCTGGAGCAACCCATGCCATCCAATCAGTTGGATGATATTGCCAGACTCAGGGAATTTTCACCCCTGCCATTGGTCGCAGATGAGAACTCTGTTCGTCCACAGGATATACCTGGTCTGGTCGGTGCCTATGATGGCATCAATATCAAGTTGATGAAATGCGGTGGTCTCACCAATGCTCGAAAAATGGTAGATTTAGCCCATAAACATGAATTTGATATTATGCTGGGCTGTATGGTGGAAACATCCATTGGGATATCAGCCATGTCACAGCTTGGTTCATTTGCCCGTTGGTTGGACCTGGATGGCAATGTGCTGTTGGCTGATGATCCTTTTAAGGGAGTTGGAAATCAGGCGGGTGACATTCTCTTGCTTGACAAACCTGGCCTGGGAATTGAGAAAATTTAATATAGTCTAGAAAAATATTTATTGTGATTGAACCCGAACTATTCAGGAACTCATTTTGAGATTTTCAACCCGAACTGCCGTTCTCTTTCTTCTCGTCATCATTATACTTGGTTGTACAACCAAACCTCATAACTCGACACCACTTCCCAAACACCATTTTATGCAGAGCGCCCAGCAGCAGGTAGCTTTCGAACTTGATACCCACCTCAATAGTCTCCCTGTTGAAATGGGCTGGTGGGGAGTTAATGTCCAATATGCTAATACGGATGAAGTGATCTATGAACGAAATTCAGAGAGAATGTTCATGCCAGCATCAAATATGAAGATGTACACAACTGCTGCGGCATTATGTCTCCTGGGACCCCAATATTGCTATGAAACCGATTTTGTGACTAATGGAACCATAGAAAAAGGTGTGCTCAATGGGGATCTGATTATTAAAGGAAGTGGGGATCCCACCTGGTTAAGGCGTTTTTATGAAGAGAATTATGATTCGGTTATGGTTCAGTTCGTGGATTCGTTAAAAGCAAGAGGGATTATCGAAATTAAGGGTAACATTATTGGTGATGATAATGTTTTCGATGATGTTCCCTTGGGATCAGGTTGGTCCTGGGATTATGAGCAGCATTGGTATGCATCTCAGATATCAGGACTTTCCTTTAGTGAAAATATAATCGACTTCACACTGACTCCAGATGTTCATGTTGGTGCTCCAGTAACTATCGAGTTTCATCCACAGACCATGTATATGAATTTACGTAACGACCTCATTACTGTCCGCAAAACAACTAAGGGCTGGAGTCACGGAAGAATTCGTGAAACCAATAACGGATGGTTTGAAGGTGAGTATTCCATTAGCGCTGGGACAAAGGCAGAAGACCTCAGCATCCACAATCCGACTCTTTTTACAGTCCACGCACTGAAGGAACGACTTACGGCGTCAGGAGTGAATGTGAGTGGTGACCCTGTAGATGTTGATGATCTATCAGCTTCCATAGACTACGAGCAAACCGAAAGATTATTCACTTTCATTTCTCATCCCATGTCCAAGATCATTGCCGGGGTGAATCGACGCAGTATCAATTTTATCGCGGAAGCAGTCCATAAAACTCTGGGAAAAGAATTTGGGGCTGAAGGTTCCTCTGATGAAGGTCAGAAAGTGCAGATAGCATTATTTGACTCTCTTGGAATGGACACAAAAAATTTAAGAATCCGGGATGGTTCAGGATTATCTTATCATAATCTTGTCTCTCCAAACACAACCACTTCTCTGTTGCAAATGATGTGGGACCACCCCTACCGCAGTTATTACATCGAATCTTTTTCGCTTGCCGGGGTATCGGGCGCTACCCGTAAAAGAATGCGGGGAACAAGTGCCGAAGGTAATGTTCGAACCAAAACAGGATCCATAGCACACGTTCGAACTTTGAGTGGCTATACATGGACTAGATCAGGGGAACCACTTATTTTTTCTATTTTAGTTAATCTGCATACCGTACCCAATTGGCAAATTGACCAGATGCAGGATTTACTAGTAGAAATCCTTTCAGATATGGAGTAAAGATTTGGAAGTAATCAGAATTAGTCATATTACTAAAGCAGGAGCTTATATTGATTAAATTATTTAAAATCATTCTTATCAGCACAACAGCCCTGATATTGGTAACATGCAGTACACGCACTCCTTGTGCTACCAATGTACCCAAGCAGAAATTCAGACGTACTGCTCAACAGCAGGTAGCTTTTGAAATTGACACCCTTCTGAATAATGCACCCACTGATATGGGCTGGTGGGGAGTAAAAGTTCAGTATGCCAATACTGGGGAAGTGGTTTACGAACGCAACTCATCCAAAATGTTCATGCCGGCATCCAATACGAAAATGTACACCACGGCTGCTGCTCTCTGCCTTCTTGGACCACAATATCGCTATGAAACTGATTTTGTAACCAACGGTAGCATTAATAATGGAGTTCTGAATGGGGATTTGATCATAAAAGGCAGTGGTGACCCGACCTGGTTTAAGCGCTCCTATGATGATAACTTTGATTCGGTCATGGTTCGTTTTGTTGATTCAATTAAAGTACAAGGAATCACTGAGATCAAGGGTGATATCATAGGAGACGACAATGTCTTTGATGACGTACTTTTGGGTGCTGGATGGATGTGGGATGATGAACATGATTACGCCTCTGCTCAACTATCAGGTCTTTCTTTTAATGAAAACTATATTGACTATAAGCTTATTCCCAGCGACGTTGGGAAACCGGTAATCGTGGAGCCTCTTCTAAAGACTTCATATATAAATCTTCATAATAATCTTACGACAGTGGATGGAAAGCCAGAAAAAAAGTGGAGGCGAGGACGAGATCGCGAGACAAATAATGTATGGCTAGAGGGAGATTATGATATTAATAATGGGGAAAAAGAAACAGATATTACTATTCATAATCCTACCCTCTTTACAGTACACGTCCTAAAAGAATATCTCATTGATTCAGGAATTAATGTGAACGGAAATCCAATTGATGGAGATGACTTATCTGACTCCATTAATTATGAGCAGACTGAAAAACTATTTACATACATTTCCCATCCCATGTCAGTTATCATTTCACAGGTCAACCAACCGAGTCAAAATTTTATTGCTGAAACCCTGCAGAAAACCTTGGGTAAAGAATTTGGTGAAGAGGGATCTTCTAAAGAGGGACTCAAAGTACAGATGGGACTTTACGATTCTCTGGGAATGGATACTGAAAATTTATACCTTCGTGATGGATCAGGATTGTCTCGCTATAATTTAATTTCGCCAAATAATTCCGTTTCTTTGTTGCAAACGATGTGGGATCATGAATATCGGAGCTACTATATTGAATCTTTCCCGCTCGCTGGGGTAGTTGGGACAATTGACGCTCGTATGATTGGAACGATAGCAGAAGGTAATGTCCGCGCCAAGACCGGTACCATGACAAATGTATCAAGTTTAAGTGGCTACACCTGGACCCAATCGGGAGTGCCCATTATTTTTTCAGTGATGGTGAATAATTACATCATTCCTACCAGCAAAGTGAGAAAATATCAAGATCAGATAGCCGTTATTCTATCGGATATGGAGTAAACATTGAAAGTGACCAAAATCAGTCACATCGCTGTAGCTGGCTCTGACCCTGAGCAAGCACGCATCCTCTATCAAGATATACTGGGACTCAATTTTAGTGGTTCGGAAGCAGTCAAACAGGAAGGTGTTACAACTCATTTTTATGATATAGGTGAATCCAGCATCGAACTTTTAGAACCTTTTTCAGCCGAAACTCCTGTGGGGAAATTTTTGGATAAGCGGGGTCCTGGTTTGCACCACATTGCTCTCGAGGTGGAGGGACTCGATGATTATGTGCTCAAACTAAAGGAAGCAGGAATTGTTCTACTCAGTGAAGAACCCAAGCTGGGAGCCCACGATATGCGAATCATATTTATCCATCCTAAATCAGCTGGTGGCGTCCTCATAGAGCTCTGTGAGAAGCGTTGAATCCCTTAAAGAAGTCCAATTTGGATTCACAGAAAAGCCAAGCATTCCTTCTGCTTCATTTTAGATTTTCACCATGAGTACGACGGAAGCCCCCTATAAGGCCAAGCTAAAAGATTTACCAACCCAGCCAGGGGTTTACTTCTACTATGATAAAAATGGTAAGATTATTTACATCGGTAAAGCCAAAGTACTAAAAAACCGTGTAAAATCTTACTTCACAGGGACTCCAGATAGTCCCAAAACTGCTCGTCTTATTGCCCGAATCTGGGACCTTGAGACGCTGGTAACCCGCACTGAAGTTGAGGCTTTGCTCACCGAAGCCAATTTGATCAAACAGCACCGTCCCCGCTTCAATATTGATTTGCGGGATGATAAGACCTTCCCCTATATCCGTATCACCAATGAAGATTACCCCCAGGTTTTTGTAGCTCGTACTATTGTGAAGGATGGATCGATTTATTATGGTCCGTATACCAATGTAAAGGGGCTCCGCGCGGCGCTGGCTGTGATCAAACGCATCTTTACCATTCGGAGCTGTAGTTACCGCATGGATGATGAATCTGTAGCTGCAAAAAAAGTCCAGTTGTGTCTGGACTATCATATCGGCAAGTGTGATGGCCCCTGCCAGGGCTTGATAACCAAAGATGAATATGCAGAGATGATCCACCGCGTTGAGGATTTTTTAAAGGGTAGAACCGACACGGTGGAAACCTATCTGGAAGAGAAAATGCAGTTGGCAGCAGAGCATCATGAATATGAGCATGCTGCTCGCCATCGTGATCAATTGGAAGCAGTCAGATCGTATGTGAGTCGTCAACGTCTCAAAACAAGTGATTTCGAAGATAGAGATGTTCTCGGAGTTGCCCGACAGGACAATCTAACCTGTGGCATCTTGATTCGTATTCGTGCAGGCAAGCTTATCGGAAAAGAACAATTTCGATTCCGTGGTACCGAAGATGAAGACCTGCCCAGCATCCTTAGCCGGATGATCACTCGCGTCTATGAAGATGCTTCATTTATCCCACGAGAGATTCTGGTGCCAGACGAAATCGCCGATGTGGATATGATTCATGCCTGGCTTAAGAATGTATCAGGAGTTAAAATTAATTTTATCATTCCTCAGAAGGGGGAGAAGAAGACCCTCCTGGATCTGGCAGATCGCAATGCTGAGCTGGTACTGAAAGATTGGGCTTTAGAACAGGCTCAGCGGGTTGAAATTGTACCCAAAATGGTTCGTTCCCTTCAAGAAGATTTGAATTTATCTGCACCCCCCAGACGCATAGAAGGCTATGATATTTCGCACCTGGGTGGCACTGAGACAGTAGCCTCACTGGTTTGTTTTATCGATGGGAAACCAGCCAAACGTGAATATCGAAAATATCAAATTAAAACGGTAAAAGGGATTGATGATTTTGCCAGTATGAAGGAGGTCATCCATCGCAGGTATACTAGAGTGAAGGCTGAGGGGCTTCCTGAAGCGGACTTGATACTTATTGATGGTGGCAAAGGTCAACTCAGTGCAGCCGTGGCGGTTCTGGAGCGTCTGGGGTTATCTCATATTCCTATCCTGGGATTGGCTAAACGGCTGGAAGAGGTCTTCCTTCCTGGAGAATCGTTGTCACTCGGCATCCCCAAAACCAGTGGATCAGTCATTTTGCTGCGTCGGATCAGGGATGAAGCCCATCGTTTTGCCATTACCTTTCAGAGAAACCGTCGAGGCAAGGCCATGGTACACTCTGCACTTGATGATATTGAGGGAATTGGACAGTCCAGGCGGGTTGCATTGATTACTTTTTTTCGATCTCTAAAAAACATTAAAAATGCCAGCGTGGAGGAGATTGCCCACGTACCGGGAATATCACTCACCATGGCTACAAGAATAAAAAACGCGTTGAATCAATGAGAGCTAATACATTACTGATGGAACCTGCCGCAGGTTGTCCCATGATTTTATACTTCCAACCGATAAAACCCATCGAACTCATTAAACTCAAGAACGCTTATCCGATTTATTTTACCTTGCGCACTCCATAGTGAGATTAATATAGAATCATCCTTGCAGAGGAACTAAACAATGGCTTTTGATTTTACCGAAAAAGAAAAAGGGATTCAGCCCCGGACCATCTGGTGCCTGGGAAGAAACTATGCCAAACATGCTGAGGAACTTGGCAACGCTGTTGAAGCAAAGCCCCTGATATTTCAGAAAGGGCTCAATGCGCTGGTGCCTATGCAGAGAACTCAGAAGCTGTTTTCTGGTCATGGTGAGGTCCACTATGAAACAGAAATAATTGCACTCATGGATCGCAATGACAAAGGGTCATTTATTACAGCAGTTGGATTGGGTCTGGATCTCACCCTGCGTGATCTACAGAACGAACTCAAAGCCGTAGGCAAACCATGGACCTTAGCCAAATCATTTGATGGTGCAGCCATTGTCAGCCGGTTTATTTCTATGAATGAAATTCCCTCTTTGAATCAAATTCGATTTTCTATGCACTTAAATGGGGAAATCAGACAGAGGGGTGACAGCGGTCAGATGATTCTCCCCTTTGAAAAGATTCCAGCCTATCTGGAGGAATATACTGACTTGCAACCCGGTGATATTATCTTCACTGGCACACCCGAGGGCGTGGGTGTCCTCAGTCCCGGCGATGAAGTGAGTCTGGATTTGGCAGGTCACCACATGGGAACGATAAGATTTAGTTGAGGAACTGCTCCTGTTTTACACAATCAGCTCTTGGATTGTCATGCTGAGCCCTTCGGCTTCGCTCAGGATAAACTCCGTCGAAGTACTCGGGATGACAAAATATTAAAGACTTCAATTAGAAAGAAATTCTATAAATAGTATGAATACCCAAATTCCCAACGTCCGCGTACGATTCGCACCCAGCCCCACAGGCTATTTGCATATTGGTGGTGTAAGAACCGCTCTTTTTAACTGGTTATTTGCTCGTCACCATGGTGGGAAATTCATTCTCCGTGTAGATGACACAGATCAAGCTAGAAATGTCCATGAAGCGCTCCAACCCATCATGGATGGTTTTAAATGGCTGGGTATTGATTGGGATGAAGGTCCCGGAATGGGTGGACCCCATGCTCCCTATTTCCAATCCCAACGTTCTGATATCTATGCAGAGGCTGTAGCAAAACTGTTGAGAGATGGCTATGCATATAGAGACTTCTCCCGGCCAGAAGAGTTTGCTGCTGAGCGTCAAGCCGCTGAAAAAGAAAAACGCCAGTTCATTTATAGCAGAACCTGGATGGCTGAGTCAGATGAAGATGTTAAGAAGTATAAGGCGGAAGGTCGAGATTCAATCATTCGTCTGAAAATGCCCAGAGCAGGCAAATGCGAATTCCATGATATGGTTCGTGGAAATATGTCTTTTGAGTGGGGTGGGGAACAAGATCATGTCATACAGCGCAAAGATGGATCCTGTCTCTATCACCTGACCAGCGTGGTTGACGATGCTGCCTTTGAGATCAGTCATGTCATTCGAGCGATTGAGCATTTGCCGAATACACCTCGACAGATATTTATTGCCCAGAGTCTTGGGCTCGAATTGCCGGTTTATGCCCATCTTCCTTTTGTGGCTGAGCCAGGAAGTTCCAATAAGTTGAGTAAGCGCAAATTGGACAAATATTTAAAAAATAGAGACTTCAAGGTTTTGTATGACCATGGTGAAAAAATTGCTGAGAAAATTGGATTTTCAGCCTCACCGGAAACATTCAACCCTGTTATTGTTGATTTCTATCGTGAAATTGGTTTTCTCCCTGATGCCATTGTCAATTATTTACTCCTGCTTGGGTGGTCACTGGACGATAAGACAGAAGACTTTACGCGCGAGGACATGATTCGAGATTTTAGTCTGGATCGCATTAACAAAGCGCCAGCCAGTTTCGATCCCCAAAAGCTGACATCTTTTCAGAGTCGCTATATGTGGCGGCTTGGGATGGATGAAAAACTTGATATGGTTTTGCCTTATCTTGAGAAAGCAGGATTTGTTCAGTCACCTGCTTCAGAGGATGATAAATCCAAGGTGAAAGCAATTGTTGAAGCTGCCAGTGAGCGTATTTCTTTCGCCGGGGACATCCTGGATTATGCAGAGTTTTTTCAGGATGATGACAAAATCGTATATGAAGAAAAAGCCTTCCGGAAACGTCTCGTTAATGCTGAAGCTCAGCGTGAGCTATTGGTTAAACTAAGAGGCGTTATGCCTGAAGTTGAGAATTTCTCAGCTGAAAATCTCGACCAATTCCTACACGCATTTGTTGAACAAGAAGAGGTGGGAATAGGGATGATTGTCCATGCCATTCGTGTGGCAATTACTGGCAAGGCGGTTGGTTTTGGCCTTTTTGAAATTATGGCTGTTCTTGGTAAGGATAGCTGTATGAATAGGATTGATCGAGCCCTCCAACTGGTAGCTCAACAACAATAAACACTTCTCCAATTTGACTTAAATTCATCATGGCGATGCTGTTGATGAAGATGTATGTTATTTGCTGATTAGTTTTTTTGACCAAGCCCTGTAAATACAGGCCATAGATAAGAGGATAGTATGGTTGCGAATGTAAACGCAGACATTGACGAAGGTGCCGCAACAGCTCCAGAAAAATCACTAAATTTTGTTGAAGAAATCATTAATGATCATTTGAAAGCGGGTCGTTTTGGTCAGGTTGTACACACACGATTTCCACCTGAACCAAATGGTTATCTGCATATTGGACATGCCAAATCAATTGCTTTGAATTTTAGTTTGGCCGCAAAATATGGGGGCTTGTGTAACCTGCGGTTTGATGATACCAATCCCAGCAAAGAAGAAGAAGAATATGTCCTCTCAATCAAAGATGATATCAAATGGTTGGGCTTTGATTGGGAAGATAGAGAATATTATGCCTCTGATTATTTTGATCAGCTCTATGAGTGGGCTGTCAAACTGATCAATGATGGTCTGGCCTATGTCTGTGATCTTACCCTTGAAGAGGGTAGGGGATATCGTGGTACTCCCACTGAGTCGGGCAAGCATAGTCCTTATCGGGATCGGTCTGTCGAGGAAAACCTGGACTTGTTTACAAGGATGAAGGCGGGTGAATTTCCTGATGGCACGAGGACTCTTAAAGCCAAAATCGACATGGCTCATCCCAATTTTCATATGAGAGATCCTGTCATTTATCGAATTCTCCACGGTCACCACCATCGAACCGGTGATGATTGGTGTATCTATCCTATGTATGACTTTACCCATGGACAGTCAGACTCCATTGAAAAGATAACTCAGTCGATTTGTACCCTGGAATTTGAGAATCATCGACCGCTCTACGATTGGTTCTGTGACAAACTTGAGATTCACCACCCTCAGCAAATTGAATTTGCCCGTTTAAATCTGACCTACACAGTGATGAGCAAGCGGAAGTTTCTAACGCTGGTTAATGAGGGATTTGTGAGTGGTTGGGATGATCCCAGGATGCCTACCATTTCTGGATTGAGACGTCGTGGCTATACTCCTCAATCTATCCGTAATTTTTGCGAGTACATTGGTGTAGCAAAGCACAATAGCGTGGTTGATGTGACCATTCTTGAAAATCATGTCCGCGAGCATCTAAATGCTATTGCTCCACGAGTCATGGGAGTTCTTAATCCTCTCAAAGTAGTCATTGAAAACTATCCGGAAGGAAAAGTTGAAGAACTCCAGGCGATAAATAATCCTGAGGATGAGCGTGCTGGCACCCGCCTCGTGCCCTTCACCAGAGAAATCTACATTGATCACAACGATTTCATGGAAGTCCCGGTTAAAAGGTATTTTCGACTTGCCCCGGGTAAAGAAGTCAGATTGCGTTATGGCTATATCCTTAAATGTGAAGATGTGATCAAGAACGATGCTGGTGAAATAGTTGAACTTCGCTGTACCGTTGATCATGATACGCTGGGAAAACAACCCACTGACCGCCGAGTGAAAGGTGTTATTCACTGGGTTTCTGCTGACAAATGTTTGGACGCTGAAGTTCGTTTATATGATCGTCTGTTCAGCGTCGAACATCCTGATAAAGTTGAAGAAGGTCAGGACTTCAGATCAAATATTAATCCAGATTCACTTGAAGTGATCAAGCATGCCAAGGTTGAACCAGCCCTGAAAGGTGTTAAATCAGGAGAACGATACCAATTTGAACGGGTAGGCTATTTTAGTGTTGATCAAGACAGCAATGCAGATAAACCTGTATTCAACAGGATTGTGTCGCTGCGGGATAGTTGGGCGAAGATTGCTCGTAAATCCTGATCAGGGAGATGAAATTCCGTTCTGTATTGGTTCTTGCAAAGGTGATAAGCGAAGAATTATTTTCTTGGCAAGTAATCTGAATATTCTGGGGAGCTTATGAATAAAAAGTTAGTTCTGTTTATCATTCTAGGGATGCTTGTGTCGGGCGCCTTCGCCCAGGAGATTCTTCCTGTCTCCAATAACAATATTCTGGTGTTTATCGAACCATTTGAGAACCATAGTCCCAGAGCGGAGCAGAGCTGGTTGAGCCAGGGATTTCCTGGTTTTATAAAATCTGGTCTGGCTGAAACAGACTATCTGTATGCCTATTCAATCCCAGACTTTCAAAATGATCTGGTTGATAGACCCCATAAGCTTCAGGATTTGATCTGGAAATCAGTTTTCCAGAGACAAGTAGATCCCGGATATGAATCATATCTGGTGCTGGGAAGCTATGTCTATTTAGAGGGTGAACTCACTGTCCAAATGGATTTGCTCTCCTTGCGGGATACGAAGGTTCTGGCTCGTTTTCAAGATAAGGTGCCCTATACCGAGTTACTCACCTGGAAGGGTGAATTATCAGAATGGATATTAGCCAGTCTACGTCTTAAGGATGAACCTGAACCATCTTCAGGTAAGCAAGTCAAAATGCCCGCTCGAGATGCTACTCCTTTACCAGGTGTCGCTCTCAGGGATCAGCTGACCAACCTTTTTGACACAAAAAAACAGAATGAAACTGAAGATCTCCAGCGAAAATATGAGCAGCAGTCCCGCATGAAACTGGGTGCTCAACTGGAAGCCCTCTGGCATGACATTGCCTATGATCCATATCTGGCAAATATTCATGATATCCATACCCTGCGACTGCAAGCCGAACCTGATAGTGTCCTGGTAAGCTTTAAGGTCGGGTACCGTATTAATCCACGTATTCTCGATGAAATTGAACACTTTAGCAAAACGCGCTCTGGCCTGGTGGGTACCACTGAATCCTTTGAAGGTCACGCCTTTATGGATCTGGGATATATTGATGCTGATTTCACCCGTGAAGTGGCTGGTGGCGATTGGAGAATAGTCCCAATCATCACGATGGGACCAGAGAAACTGCCCTTCCGCCGAGTCTTCTATCACTCATTCCCACGACCCATTGAGTCTCCTGGTGAGTACTATTATAACCAGGGAAAATTCAAGCAATTATTATTGGCCATCCCCGGTGTAGATGCATTGCGCATTTTCGCACAGGAAGTACAGCAGGTCTATGAATACTCCATTGTTGTGGGTTATGATGAAATCGAGAGACTTGATAAAATTCAAGTCAAATTCGTCGCTGAGCAGGATCTGGCAAATCAACTTTAAACAACCAGCTCTCCTTGAGGGCTAATCCCCAGGTAGGTAAATATGGATATTGTCTATACCCTTCTGATTGTTGCACTTACAGCAACTGTTACTTTTATTATTACACGGAAAACCCAGGGAACTGGAGATTTACAGGATCGGGAGACCATCACGCGTCTCGAGGTGGAACGCAGTAATCTTCAGGATCAATTGGAGCGGGCTGAAGGTGAGCTCAAAAAAATGCGTTCTGAAGCCCTTGAACTCCGAGAACAAAACGCGACGATCAATGTCAGACTCGAGGAATCAAAGGATAGGCTGGAGGAAGAAAAGAAGCGTCTCCTCGAGATGAAGGAACAACTCCAGGATAGTTTCAAAAGTCTATCACAAGATGTCCTTCGTGATAGCCAGAAGGAATTCCTACGTCTGGCTGATGAGAAATTTAAGGATCAGAGCAAGCAGAATCAGTCTCACCTCGGGGAAAAAGAAAAATTGATTCAAAAGTCGCTAGAGAATATGGATGGGCGCTTGAAGGATATTGTCCAACGCTCTACAGAATTAAAAACTGAGCTTGAAACCTCCAAGGATGAAACCCAGAGACTCCGTACGACAACTGAGACACTCCAGACACTTCTGGCCAGCTCACAGAAGCGTGGACAATGGGGCGAAAGGCTTGTTGAAGATATCTTACAGTATGTTGGATTGCAGGAGAACATCAACTATACCAAGCAATCCACCATGGATGATGGTCAGCGTCCCGACTATACCTTCAAATTGCCCAAGAGTCGTGAAATCAATATGGATGTCAAATTCCCTCTGGCTCATTACGAGAATTACCTCCAGACCAATGATATCCAGGTCCAGGAGATTGAGAAGAAAGCCTTTTTGCAGGATGTCCGTAAACACCTCAATGAAATCAGCAAACGAGGCTATATCGATACTGCTAAAGGCACTGTTGATTATGCCATGATGTTTATTCCCAATGAATCCATCTACGGATTTATCAATCAGGAAGATCCGGACTTTATTGGAGAGGCTCTCAGCAAAAAGATCATGCTGTGCTCTCCCATCACATTGTATGCCGTACTGTCATTGTTGAATCAGGCAACAGCTAACTTTATGATGGAGCAGCGTGCTTCAGAAATCATGAATGAAGTGGTTAAATTCCAGCAGCAGTGGGATAAATTTACTGACGTCATGGATAAAACTGGAAAGAATCTTGATCTTGCAGTTCGTCAATTCCAGGATCTGATCTCAACTCGGAAAAGGGCTCTGGATAGACCAGTTAATAAGATTCTTGAACTTCAGAAAACAGAAGCCCTCACAGCAGGATCCACCGAGCTTGAACTTGATTCAGGTGATGATGATTAGGATGAAGTCTTCGCGCTAACTTTTCGCTGTACCTTTCGGGATCGAACAACCAACCAGGTTAGTGACGTTCCTGCTGCAACAAACACAGCAGTCACGGAACCGTACCAAACCCAGACATAAGGTTTATCCAGAACCACGGCGAAATAGTAAGCCAAAGGTCCACTGACGACAGCAACTCGAATAGCCGTGATCACCAATGAAGGCACACCCGTTCCAAGCCCCTGCAGTGCCCGACCAGAAATCATCCCGATAGCGATAAGCCAGTACACGGGTGAAAAGGTTCTGATAATGCTTACAGCAACTTCATTTACGGTGGGGTCGTCCGTAAATATTTTAAAGACATAGGGTGCAATGATATAAAATAACACACCGCTTCCCAGCCCAATAAAGATTCCATAGCGTAGTCCGTCTTTAATGACGCTATTGATAAGGTCAAAACGTTGGGCACCATAGAACATACCCACCAGTGTCACCAGTGAGCTTGCGATTGCCATAGTGGGTAGGAAGAAAATCTGGTCCAGACGCCCAGCGATCTGGTAACCTGCCACCACTTCAGGGGAGTAATGCACCAGGATCCAATTGAATAGTGCACCACCCATGGACATGATGATCATGGAAAGGGAGGAGGGAACACCAATACGGAAAATTTCCTTGATATAAGTTGAGTTATATTTGAATAACTTCAGATTCAGTTGAAGGAGTGTTGCCTTCTTGAAGAGAATAACTCTTGAGTACATCACCACCGCAACCAGCATACTCAATACGGTTGCCAGGGCAGCTCCGCGTACGCCCATATCGAATCCAAAAATGAGAATGGGATCCAGGATGATGTTAACAACCGTGCTGGTGATCTGAATTTTGACTGGAGTTCTCGTATCTCCCTCTCCACTAAAAACCGAACGCAGAAAGATTCCAGTGATCATGAAGATAAATCCACCTGCAATAACCTGGAAATAAGCCAAGGTATCAGGCATTAGTTCGTCCGGTGTGCCGAGGAGAATAAGGATTTCTTCACCAAAAAGGAGACCTGCTACGCTAAATATTCCACCTATAACCAACCCCAGTAGCAGTCCGTGTTCAGCTACATTCGTAGCTGCATCGTGATTTTTGGCACCGATAAAGCGGGCAATAACTGCAGTTACTCCAGTACCCAAACCAAAGCTGATACCCATGGCCATCCAGAATAGAGGCAGGTTAAATCCCAGCGCAGCAATGGCATTTACTGAAATTCGAGCAACAAATAGCATATCAACAATACTATATAAAGTTTGGACAGCCATTCCCGTCATCACGGGTAAACCGAGTGTCCAAATGGCTTTTCTGGGATTATCTATAAAAGAATCGAGGCGAGAAGATTTTAATGGTGGGGTATTATTTTTCATTGGAACTAAATAATCAGAATTAGAGCGCGTGCAAATGTTTGTTTCCCGCATTTAAATAATGAGCCAATCTGGATCGGGAAATTTTCAATTTATCATCCTTTAATTCACGGGGAAGTTCAAAGTAAGCTACCGGAATCATATATCCAGGGAGCTGATTTCTTAGGTGATGACTGATTTTTCCCTCATCAGGAGAGCTGGATTCGGTTTCGAGAAAAGCTACGGGTCTTGCCCCAAATTCCACATCTTCCTTGGGAATGACGATGGCGTTTATGATTCCAGGTATCTTGCATAAAATTCGCTCGATATGTTCGGGCTGAATATTCTCGCCACCAGATATGAACTGATTGTCCATTCTGCCAGTGACTGTCAACTCCCCCTGAACATTGATGTAGCCAACATCACCTGTATGGAACCAACCCTCATTGTCACGCAGGTCAGTGAGGGTTGAGTTGCACAAATAGCCCTGGGCCAGCGTTTCCCCTCTCACGAGTATTTCCCCTTCATGAGAAATGATCAGGTCTCTTCCCGGGAGTACTATCCCTGAGCTGCTGAGCGTTGCTTGCCGATTGTTTTTAGTAGTTGTCGTAATTTGAGATGCCATTTCTGTGGAACCGTAGCTGGTATGAAGGGGTAGTCCAAGATTCAAGGATTCCTGAATCAACGGCTGGGGGATAGCGCTCCCACCCAGAAGTATGGCGTGCATCCCCTGAAGAATTTCCAAGCCTGATTGGTCATTTAGAATTCTTTGCAACTGAGTTGCCACCAGCGATATGTGGGTAACTCTAGACTGTTCAATTTTTATGGGGAGAGAATCTTTTTCATCTGGAACAATCACTGCAGCACCTGTTAAAGCAGTTCGAAACAGAATAGAAAGACCGCCAACGTGATAAAGAGGCAAACTCAATAGCCAGCTGTCTGATGGACTAAGGTGGATGTTTTGATTCGATCCCTTCGCGCTCGCAATGTGATTGTGGTGACTATGTTGAACAAATTTGACGTCTCCAGAAGAACCCGATGTCATCAGGAGACTGGCAGCATCAAATTCCTCAAAAGGTGGCAAGTTTTCTTCGCTCACTTGACTTGCTTCCGCATTCAATTCACTGGATGTGACCGTAGTATGACCTGGAATAGCAGCATCTGCTATGGTGAGAGTCGGATTGACATCTGTAATGATCTTGGCTATTGAAGTTTTTGGGAATCTTGTATTCAGAGGGAAAGCGACATAACCACCCAAGGTACACGCCCAGATAGAAATGATCATCTCTATGGGAGGTTGATCTCCCAGGGTTATAATATTCCCAGGTTTAACACCTCTGTGGGACAAGCCTCTAGCCAGTTGCTTGGATTGTGAATAGAGTTCAAAATATGTTAGAGAGGTATTCCCTGAGTGTAAAGCAAGGTTCGTAGCATGCCTATGGGCAGCATTAAAAAAAGGATGTTGCTGGATAGATTTAGCTTTCGTAGAGTAATTCACAGTGGCTAAAATCCAAATCCTGTATCGTTAATGGTTTTGTGGACATCCATCCATCCTCAATTGTTGCTGGAGCTTTTGTGGTTCCAACGGTGAGGGCTGAGCGAGTATCCAATCCCACCGCGATTTCCTCTCCACTGATTGAACCGGCCAACTGTGCCAGCGCAGTTAAACCGACATCACTCTCGTAACTGGAGGATAAAACAGGGAGAACTCCCTTATCCCTGGCCTGATTAACCAGGGCAATGAGTCGTGCTGTGCAGGCTATAAGAGTAGGTTTTAAAACGAGAGCACGTAAGCCAGTATATGCATCAAATGAAATCGTGGGATCCATTACATGATGCAATGTTTCGTCAAAAGCAAAGGGGACATTGCACGCATCAAAGAATCTGGGAAGCTCAACAGGGTTCTGAAGTGGTTCCTCAATATATTCAATATCCGTAGGTTCAACCGATTTACCAAACTCAATCGCTGTTACTAGATCCCAACTTCGGTTCGCATCCAGGCGTAGTTTGATATCTGGTCCCACCATCTTTCGAATTTCCTGTATACCTCTGGCTTCCAGCACACTGTTGATGCGACCCACCTTAACTTTTAGTGTTTTAAATCCTGCATTAATAGCTTTTTCTGCCTGAGGAGCCCAATCAGAGAGTGAACCTCTGATTAATCCATTAATGGGAACTCTTTCGCTTGATTTTCCAAAAATAAGCTCGCCAGGGGTAACACTTTTTATACTGGCAAGGAGAGATAGGATGGCAGTTTCCACACCAAAATAAGCCACAGAGGGGGCGATACCATCTTCCCATCCACCTCGCTTCTTTGAGTAACAGTGTGCCGCAAATTCACCAGTTGCTATCATTTTATCCAGCAGCAGTGTGGTGTTGAGCAAGGTTGTTCCCAGCGTTTCGCGGCTAAATCCGGGGAGAGGGCTAACCTCACCCATCCCAGCATGCCCGTGAGCATCAGTGAGGATTAGAATATGGCCCTCTCTCTCATGCAGGGTGATATGTTTTAAAACGAGGGGTTGCTTAAATGGCAGAGAATATTTGTAGAGTCGCGCAGAATTTAATTCAATCGGAATATCCTGAAATTGGGGTAACAGGGTGATTCCTGCAAAATTTGGTGTATGAAATTCCATGTTTGGGAAGACGCTCTTAAATCACCCAGGTGATGAGGAAAATGACAGTAAATATGATTTGCAATTTGCTGGTCATTTTTAAAACTGCATATAGCTCTGAGGACTCCCGATATTGAACAGTTATACGAACGGCATGTAGAGCCATAAGACTCGTTATCGCTGTGATTCCAATCATAGATTGAGCAGGTGAGATATAAATCAGTAAAAGGGGAATCAGGGTTGCTGCCAATATGGAAAAACCATATTCGATGACACCAAATTGTCGACCAAAGCGTGCAATAAGTGTGCGCTTGCCTACTTTTCTATCCTCCTGATAGTCGCGAAGATTATTGATGGACAAGAGGGCTATCGAGAAGAATCCAGCAGAGACTCCAGCGATAATGGCTGCAGTGCTCCAGGTTCCTGTCTGAACATAAGTTGTTGTAGCGCAGGCGATTGGACCAAAAAAGAGGAAAGCCGGCAGCTCGGCCAGTCCAAAATAGGCAAGGGGGAAAGGACCTCCCGTATATATCACACCAAATAGCAACGAGAGTAGACCAATAATCACGATAGGCCATCCTCCCAGATAAACCAAATATATCCCTAGAATAAATGAGATTCCGAAGCTGGCTAGAAAACCAATTTTTACTGTCTTTGGGGCAATTAGTCCTGATTGTGTAACTCTTTGTGGTCCCACTCTTGACTCAGTATCAGCTCCCTTTTTAAAGTCAAAATAGTCATTGGCTAGATTGGTACCGATCTGAATGAAAATACCACCGAGGAGGGCGGCGATAGCTGCCAGCCATTGAATCCCGCTTTCTGTATGAGCGATGATTATTCCCATCAAAACCGGGGATACTGCAACACCCAGAGTCCAGGGGCGAGCAGCCTTAATCCATAACTTGAAACGTGGTCTTTTGGAAGAGGTCAAGGGCGCCAGGGGTATTTTTTGAAGTCTGGTTTGCGTTTCTCATTGTAGGCATTTCGACCCTCCTGAGCTTCTTCAGACATGTAGTATAGCAGCGTCGCATTTCCTGCTAATTCTTGCAGTCCGGTCTGCCCATCGACATCGGCATTGAAGGCTGATTTTAGCAGTCGGATGGAGAGTGGGGAATGTTCCAGGATTCTCTCTGCCCAGGAAACAGTTTCCTTTTCAAGATCTGCATATGGAACCACGGTATTTACTAATCCCATATCAAGAGCTTCCTGTGCGGAATACTGTTTGCAGAGATACCAGATTTCTCTGGCTTTTTTCTGACCGACAATACGTGCCATATAACTGGAACCGTAGCCACCGTCAAAGGAACCAACTTTGGGTCCGGTCTGACCAAAAATGGCATTGTCAGCCGCAATAGTAAGGTCACAAACCAGATGGAGGACGTGACCACCACCAATGGAATATCCAGCCACCATGGCGATAACAGGTTTGGGAAGTGTGCGAATCTGCCTTTGAAGATCAAGCACATTCAGTCTATGGACACCCTCACCATCTTTATAACCAGAATCTCCTCGAATGGATTGATCTCCACCTGAGCAGAAGGCCTTTTTACCTTCACCAGTCAGGATGACCACGCCAATTTTAGGGTCTTCACGGGCATCCTCAAAAGCCTTGATCATTTCCATGACTGTAAGGGGTCTAAACGCATTACGTTTTTCTGGTCGATTGATGGTTACTTTGGCAATTCCATTGTATTTGTGATAACGAATATCGGTGAATTCACCGGCTGATTCCCACTTTATAGATGTCACACTATTCTCCTTCAAATATTTCGCTCAGAAAATGTCTCATTATCTGAGCTGTTTCCAACGGTTTTTCAAGGTGGAAGGCATGCCCTGCATCTGCTACTTGCTTGTGAATGCTCCCTGAGATTTTTCCCTGTATTTCGTGATTAAGTTGAAAATACTTACTGTCCAAAGCGCCTGTCATCAACAGAGTAGGTACTGCAATATCTTCCAGGTGATCCCAGAGTGAGGGTAAGGCCCCATTGCCCATGAGTTCTAATGCTTGACGCAATTGTTCAATGTCATTGTTTGATCGCGCATGGTAAAGTTTGTTGTAAAGAGTCCCACTATTCTTGATATCACCAAACAATCCAGCAGAATACCATTCCTCTATGAAATCAGAAAAACCGATGCGTTCCAATTTGTCCAACAACCGGGAATCATCAAGACGCCTTTGCCGTTGCTCACTCCTGGTCTTTAGTCCAGGAGCACTGGATAGAAAAACCAGCGCCGGGATTCGCTCTGGTGCAAGCTGGTGAAGATGAAACGCAAGGCGACCTCCCATGGAGTACCCAATGGGAATAAATTTTTCAATACCAGTATTCTTAAGTTGTTTTGTCAGTGTTGAGAGGATTTCTGTAAAATTTACATCCACTGGTAAAGCCGTTTCACCATGCCCTGGCAAATTGACCAAAATATTATAATAGTTTGGGAAATAAGTTTGGGCAAGTTCGAGCCAATCATTTCCAGAGCCCATAAAACCGTGCAACCAAAGCAGGGGGAACCCATCTTTGTTTCCCTCAATCCTGCAGTTCCATTCGAAGGAGGAGCTAGCTGGATTCACGGAGATTTTCAAAAATGAGTTGGTGGAAGCGGTGATTTTCTGCTCGATCTGTGGCAACTTCTATGAGGATTGATTCACCTCTATTGGTTGCTGAGGTGTAAATAGTTTGAAATTCATCCATATCTGCAGGATTTGAATATGATAAATCAAACATGGATGCTGCGTGCTCCAGAGTCAGCCCATGTGGTGTCCCAAAAAATGGCTCAAAGACATCCGATTCATTCTTAACCGGTAGAAAACTGAATATGCCCCCACCATCATTATTAACAACGATGATGATGATAGGTTGTTTGGAAATTTTAATAAGTTGGAGCGAGTTCAAATCGTGTAAAAAGGCTAAATCTCCAATAAGTACCGTGACGGGAGCCCCTGAACCAGCACCATATCCAGCTGATGTGGCCAAAAGTCCATCAATACCGCTGCTTCCCCGATTTGCAAAGATTTCTCCATGGAAATGACCTGAGGCAGCGAACATTTCCATTTCCCGAATTGACATACTGTTGGCCAGCATGAGGGAGTGGTTGCTGGGGATTAATTTTGAAAGTTGGTAACTAGTCGCCGGTTCACTGAGTTGTGATTGATTGTTGAGTAGGTGTACTAGAGAGCCAGCAGTCCGTTTTTCAAGCCTTTGCCATGTATTCAGCCATTGATTGTTCAGCCCAATTTTCGGTGCATTGAAGCTCTGGCAGAAAGCGCCAATATTGGTTATGATTTCAATACTTACCTGGTCGTTTGGATCGATTCGCTCAGGAGTTTCTTTGACAGAGACATAGTAAATAGCTGAATCATTTACATAGTTCAAAAGCCGTTTGGATGTATAAGCTCCACCAAAATGAACAATGAAATCCGGTTTTGATTGTTGAAGATCATCACTTAAAAGAGCGAGATCAAAATGATTGATGATTTGATCATGCTCACTGAATCTTAGCTGAGATTGGACATCAGGTAGAATGGGCATTTTAAAGGTTTCTGCAAGTTCGAGAATATCAGTGTTGTACTGCTTGTCCACAGATCTTCCAACGATGATGAGTCCTCGCTTCGATTCCTCAAAGTTTTTTGCGATACTCTCAATCATATCCATCTGATGTGGAAATGTCCTGATTGGCTGTTCAGTAAATCTTGAGTCCCCTTGTAGCCAGTCCTTTTCTACAGTTGCATGCTCTATTGATTGAGGATTGTCTGGTAGCAATGGCTCGCGAAATTGACAGTTTAGGTGAACTGGACCGGGGCGATTCCCGGTACTTGCATCAAAGAGCGCATCAATCAGACTCAAGATACTAGATTCTGATGTTGCTGGATCTGGAGGGGGAATGTTCTGAGTCAATCGAGGATAAACACCATATATATTCTGTTGGAATATGGCCTGGTTGGCTCCCACATCGATGAGCTCAGGCGGTCGATCAGCACTCAGTACTATGAGTGGAACATTATCCATGGATGCCTCAACCACGGCAGGCAAGTAATTGGCTACCGCTGTTCCTGAAGTGCAAATCAGAATTGCAGGGATACCAGTAGCACGAGCATGTCCTAAAGCATAGAAAGCAGCACCGCGTTCATCATAGTGAACCGTGGTTTTTGCCTTGGAGTGTCGGGCGACTGCTACGGTTAAGGGAGTAGATCTAGATCCAGGTGAGATGACAAATTGAGTGACACCCAATCGCGTGAGTTCTTCAACAAGCAACTGAGCCACATAAAGATTAGAAATCATTGATTTGGAGATTCATTATATAAATTGAATTGAGTAATTCTCATGGCTAGCAATCTAATGAAGAAGGACTTTTAATAAAGTGACAAAACAGCGTATGAAAATTACCCAGAAAAGGAGAGGGGGAGTTTAGAGATCCAGAGCTTTTAAAAATTTACTGATTTTATCCTCGATCTCTTGCCATTCCTCAGCAGGGTCTGATCCCAGAACAATTCCGGCACCTGAATAAAGTGAAACACGCTCCCTCTCAACCAGAGCTGAGCGGATACCTACCACAAATTCGGTATGATCATGACCAACAAAACCTATTGGCGCAGCATACCAACCGCGGTTGAAGGGTTCCAGGTCCTCAATTGCTTCCAGGGCAATATCCGTGGGATAACCACCCATGGCCGGAGTGGGATGCAGAGCTTCAATCAAATCGGCGTCGCTGGTTTCAGGATCTAACTCTCCCCTGAAATGTTTACATAAATGTTGGACATGGGAAAGTCGAGTGATCTGGACTTCCTCATCTACAACAAGATTGTGACAGTGCTGCTCCAGGACATTGCGAATCATATCAACAACAATGCTATGCTCCCTGACTTCCTTTTCTGAATTGAGCAGCGCCTTTGAGTAGCGTTCATCATCACGCGTAGTCAATCCGCGGGGACGAGTGCCGGCAATGGCTTCAGTATGGATGGTTCGTCCTTGTCGCTTAAACAGCCGTTCAGGTGTTGCTCCCAAGAAGGCATGGCCTTCATCCGCCTGGAAATAAAAATTGAAAGTATCTTCAGTCATTCTTCTTAGACGTAACAAATAGGCAACGGGATCAACAGGATCATTGAAGGTGAGCGTCGCTTTACGAGCGAGAACCACTTTTTCATATTTGTTCGCACCCATTTCTTCCAGAGCAGTATTCAGGGAGGATTCCCATTCAGCACGATCGGGGATATCCCTACGATGAAGAATGGTGCGCTCTTCCCAATCACTCATGGTGAGTTCAAACTGAACATCTTCAAGTTGCTTGATGATTGCCTCGGGTGGCTGACAATTTTCAGTGTTCTGAAGAAAATTGCAAACCAGGAAGGTTCCTTCAGCAGAGCGATGGAGCTCAAATTGTGGAATGATAAATCGATAGGCACCAAAACTCTTCCACTCCTGTGAAGGCTTGCTGCCCCGATTGAATTGAAAGCCACCGTAATAACGAAGCTCAGGGTAATTGGGGTCCAGATTCACACGCAAATCGTCAAAAAGTTTTGTCAGATCTGGCGTATCCTGTCCAGAAATTTCATGTGCCACACCCAGACCGGCCATTTTGAATTCCTGATTCCGATTGGCCCAGTAAGTCTTGATAGGTATGGATTGACAGGCAAGCCATTGCATGGCAGCTACATTTTCGACTTCAACTTTGCATCGAATCATTCGAGGCGCATCATGATCATGAGATCCCTGACAGGCATTTTGGATTTGCTCAAGCAGACGATGTTTAGCAGTTGAAAACGCGAAGGGGTCCATATTAACCAGATTTACTTTTCAGAATGTAGATGCGGGATATCGCTGAAAGCGTTGAAGTGTTTCATCGAACATGGCGACTATTTACTGCAAAGCCTAGTAGTGGGCAAACACTATTTTCGCTGCAATGATCTCTTTAAATAGTACTGCGATACCAGATTTGACCAACCCTTGTTTCACCGTAATCAACGATTAAATTCTTCCTCGTAAAGGAGGGGCAAATTGGCCTTACAGATGTTAACAAATGCCAGCATCGCTTTCGTTAATCGAGATGCTGCTTTTAAATCTGAGACGATTTCACAAACGCACTTGGGTGAGACCTTAGATGTGCTAGAAGAGCAAGACGATTGGCTTCGAGTGAAACAGGAAGATGGATATGAAGGTTGGGTAGCCAGATTTTTCGTTAAGGAAAAGCCAGCTTCATGGGAAAATCATACCTTCTATCATCATGGTGAACAAATATCATGGATATTCCAGAGTCCTGACATCCAATCCAATACCATTCGTGACATTACCCTTTTATCACGACTTCCCATCTTGACCCAAGAGGGGGGCTGGGTGCAGGTACTTCTTCCTGATGGTGTCAAGGGCTGGGTACAGAATCATCAGCGATCTTTACCCACATCAGTTGATGTTGAGCAACTTGTCCAAACCGCTTTTAGATTCCAGGGTATCCAATATTTTTGGGGAGGTCGATCTCCCAAGGGATTTGACTGTTCTGGTTTTGTCCAGACCGTATATGGTTTGCACGGATGCAAGCTTCCCAGAGATGCCTATCAGCAGGGTGAAGTCGGCACGAGAATTTCTGATGATTTTTCAAATTGGGAAGTGGGAGATCTAATCTTCTTCTCCGAGAGATCAGATAAGATCACCCATGTTGCCATCAGTCTTGGTGGAGGTGATTTCATTCATGCTTCCGGATTTGTTAAGCTCAACAGCCTTAATCCAGACCATACAGATCTTTATCTTGAGAAATATGGAAAAATATTTACTAAGACCATGAGAGTTTTATAAACGAGAAGATGATTAAATAATGAACGATGTACAAAAAGATAAAAAACCCATCCTGCTTTCAGGCATTCAACCCTCAGGGCATTTGGCTCTTGGAAATTATGTCGGAGCCATGCGGAATTGGGTTCAGATGCAAGAGGACTATCTCGGCATCTTTATGGTGGTAGATATGCACGCCATCACGGTTCGCCAGAAGCCTGCTGATCTGAGAAATAGATGTTTGTCATTTGCTGCACAATATCTGGCGGCAGGCATCGATCCAGAAGCGAATGTTATCTTTATTCAATCTCACGTACCCCAGCACGCTGAGCTTGCCTGGGTATTGAACTGTTACACCTATATGGGTGAGTTAAACAGGATGACTCAATTCAAGGATAAATCAAAGCGGCATGAAGACAATGTCAATGCAGGTTTATATGCTTATCCTGCGCTCATGGCTGCAGATATTCTCCTTTATCAAACAGATCTAGTCCCAGTAGGTGCTGACCAAAAACAACATCTTGAACTCACTCGGGATATTGCCAATCGATTCAATAATACTTATAGCCCCACCTTCAAGGTTCCTGAGCCATTTATCCCCAAATCAGGTGCGCGAATCATGAGCTTGCAGGATGTGGATAAAAAAATGTCCAAATCTGATACCAATAAGAATAATTACATATCTCTCCTTGATCCACCTGATGTATTGCGACGCAAAATCAAGCGCGCAGTGACTGATTCAGCACGTGAAATTACTTCTGATTCACTCCATCAACCAGGAATTGGAAATTTGCTGACCATCTTTTCCGTTTTGAACGATATGAAGCCCACTGAAGTTGTCGCTCGTTTTGAAGGTCAACAATACAGCGGGTTTAAAGCTGAGCTGGCTGACGCGCTTGTTGCATTTTTGGAACCATTTCAAGAGCGCTATAGCAAAATCATGAGCGACAAGAGCTATCTGAGTGGGATTCTGGATGAAGGAGCCAGTCGAGCCAGGTATATGGCTTCAAAAACCATTAGTAAAGTGTATCGAAAATTAGGATTTGTACCTGCCGGTAGATCTTGATGAAGAACCAACTCCACCGTATTGATCTTGAAATGTTTGAGGGTCCTCTGGATCTTCTCTTATTTCTTATCAAGCGGGATGAATTAAATATTTACGATATTCCCATTGCGCAGATCACGAAGGATTTTCTTGAGTTCGTCGATCTGGCAAAAGAGCTGAAGCTCCATTCTGCAGGTGATTTTGTTCTCATGGCTGCGACACTCATGAAAATCAAAGCCCGTATGCTGTTGCCTATTGAAGCCAGTGGGGATGAAGAAATAGAGGATCCTCGAACAGAGCTCATGAATATGCTGCTCGAATACAAACGCTATAAAGAAGCGACAACCGCCTTTACAGAAATGGAAAGGTTTGAGCGCCCGCACTATTCTCATATTCCAGCAGCCTGGAGTCCTCAAGAAGAGGATAATACTGCCATCCTGGAAGATGTGAAACTGTATGATATAATGCTTACCTTTCAGTATCTCATCAAAAATTATGAAGAGCCAGTCACGCATTCGGTGGCAGTTGAAGAGGTCACGCTGAGCGAACAGGTCGGTTTCCTGCATGGCTTGCTTCAGGCAAATGCCAAGCTGAGTTTTGTTGGATTACTTGAGAAGTTCGAATCCCGCTTGGTTGTAGTGGTTACCTTCCTGGCAATTCTTGAAATGCTTAGAAATCGACAGATTAAAATTAAGCAGTCCAAACTATTTGATGATCTTCTTATATCACGAGGGAGCAGCTTTGAAAATTAAAGAACTAAAACAGATTGTTGAAGCCCTGCTTATTGCAACACCTGAACCTTTGACTGAAGCCCGTTTTCATACCTGTCTGGGCGATCAAGGAAGTGCTCTACCTCTCAAGGAAGTCATCGAAGCCTTAACAGTCGATTATGCGAAGACAGATAGATCCTTTTTTATCAAAGAAGTCGCTGGGGGTTACCAGATTGTCACCAATCCGGAATTTGAACCCTTTATCAAGGGACTCTTTTCCAAATCTGGCAAACTGCGCCTCTCCCAGGCCGCCCTGGAAACACTGGCCATTGTAAGTTATAGGCAGCCAGTCACCCGTAATGACATTGAATCCATCAGGGGTGTCAGTTCTGACTCTTCACTGCGAACTTTGCTAGATCGAAAACTATTAGAAATCCGAGGTCGGGAGGATGGACCTGGTCGTGCCCTGCTTTATCGGACCAGTACCGAATTTTTACAGTATTTTGGTCTTAACTCTGTAAAAGATTTACCACGCCTAAGAGAAGTTGAAGACATTCTTGCCGAGGATGATGACGAGCTGGTTTAATCAACCAATTGATCCCTGGGGTCACATAAAAAAATATTGAGTGAAATGATGGAAAATTCAGGTGAGCTGATACGCTTCAATCGTTATCTGGCAATGGCTGGGCTGGGATCTCGACGTGTGTGCGATGATCTTATTCAAAAAGGTCTGATGACTGTCAATGGTCAGGTTGAGAACAATCCAGCAACGCGTATCAATCCATCGACTGATATCGTCGTATTCCAGGGAAAGCAGCTTGTCCTAGAACCGAATTACCACTATTACCTCCTTAATAAACCGACTCAGGTTATCACCACGACAAATGATCCTTATGGTCGAGCCACTATCATAGACTTGGTTCCATCGAAGGACAGGATCTATCCAGTGGGTCGCTTGGATTATGATACAACGGGCGCAATTATTTTGACCAATGATGGTGATTTGGCCTATACCCTGACACACCCAAAATTTCAAATTCCCAAAACCTATGCTGTACGAGTTTTGGGACAGGTCAGTACGGATGATCTCGACCGCTTACCGCTTGGCATAAATATTGAAGCTAAAACACCTGCAATCGCTGAGGTTCTTGATTACAACTATTTCGAAAGATTTACAGAAGTAAGACTCATCCTTAGAGAGGGTCGTAAACGCGAAATAAAGAGAATTTTTATGGCTCTGGGTCACAAGGTGGTGAAACTCCACAGAGAGCAATTTGCATTTTTAAGAGTAGATGATCTATCCCTTGGAAAGTACAGGGAAATATCAGCTGCTGAGATCGCAAAATTGAAGGAATTGGCACATGGACATTAAGGGGAAACGCGTATTAATCTTTGGTGGTTGGGGACTTGTTGGTCAAGCCATAGCAAAACAATTACTTGAAGAACAACCATCAGAACTCATTGTGACCTCGCTCAGGGAAAATGAGGCTGCAGAAATACAGACCATTCTAGAAAATCACCCCTTGAATCAGGGAACCAAAATTATTTCAGTCCATGGTGATCTATTTGTTCGAAATGAACTCTCCTATCTTTCCAAGGCGGACATCTATTCCAAACCTGAACAGGTTGAGTTAATGATTCATGATATTTATGATGATCTCGGTCCTGATATCATTGGCAACTCGAAGTTATACCAGATTATGGATAAACATAAACCCCAAGTACTTATTGATTGTATCAACACAGCTACAGCCTTTTCCTATCAAAATGTTTATCAGATTGTTGCTGAGCTAAGAGCTGAAATAACTGAAATCCGCAACGGGAAAACTGCTGATGATAAGCTGATTGAGACCGTAGAGAGAATTATTTCAACCCTTTACATTCCTCAACTCATTCGTCACGTACAGATACTCATTGAAAGTATGCGGCAGGCAGATACTAAACTTTATTTGAAGGTTGGTACTAGTGGAACAGGTGGTATGGGATTTAATATCCCCTACACCCATTCCGAAGACAAACCTTCAAAAATGCTCATGAGTAAATCCTCACTTGCTGGAGCCCATACCATGTTGCTCTGGTTACTTGGTCGTACACCTCATGCACCCATTATCAAGGAAATCAAACCTACTGCGGCCATTGCCTGGAAAAAAATTGGTTATGGTAAGGTGGTAAAAAGAGGAAGTCATATTCCGCTCTATGATTCTATGCCAGGTGACGCAACTGTTTTAGGTGATGCTTTGATCAAATCACCTGAACAAACCTGGGATCGTCTCGGGGATGAATTTCTGGAATCGGTTTATATCGATGCTGGTGAGAATGGTTATTTTTCAGCCGGAGAATTCTCAGTACTCACTGGTGAAGGCCAAATGGAGTTTGTAACCCCAGAGGAAATTGCTGATTTGACGCTCCTTGAGATTAAAGGTGGGAATACGGGTAATGATATTATTTCCAGTCTTGATTCTTCTGTGTTGGCTCCTTCTTATCGGGCTGGTCTCATCCGCAAGGATGCCCTGGAACAAATGGAAGTTCTTGAGAAAGAAACCGGGAAAGACAGTGTGGCTTTCGAGCTGCTGGGTCCACCTCGACTGACAAAACTTTTGTATGAAGTCTATATTCTCAAACGTCTGAAAGGAAATATTTCAGCTGTTTTAAGTGCTGATCCAGAAGAATTGGCAGCTCAAATGGAAGTGGAAATTCTCAGCAATAAAGAGTTACGTTCTACGATTCTATCGGTTGGAACACCGATTCTGCTAAAAGATGGAACAACATTTTTACGAGGTCCTGATATATCCGAACCCAATTTTGAAGGTCGCACCGTATTGGATGTAACCCCCCATAATATCGAGAAGTGGACCAGTGCAGGTTGGTTGGATCTTCGCAAATCAAATATCATCAAATGGCAAGAAAGACTTGCTGCATTGGGTGATGATATGGAAAAAGAAACCAAACAGGATTATTCCTCATATTACTTCAGGAACAGACGTTTTCTAGGAGCAACCCAACGCATGGATATTGGTATCATTGTAAATTGGGTTCTGGAGTACGAGGATAAAGGGTATCGGATCAAGTAGTCACAACAGTCCCTCGCTTATAAAATTCAATTATTTAGGTCAGCTATTCTGGGTTGTGTTGGCATTAATGGCCGTCTATATTGCGCCGCTTTGAAACGAGTATACAAAATAATATTAATTAAAGCGGCTTTTTGAAATGATTATTGCTATTGATGGTCCTGCAGCATCTGGGAAGAGTTCAACCGCTCATGGTGTCGCCCAAAAACTGAATTTTCGCCATATCGATACAGGGGCAATGTATCGGGCCATTACTTTAAAAATAATCAATGAAAACATAGATTTATCGCAAGTCGATGATCTTCATAAATTATTGGATGAACTTGACCTAAAAGTCACATTTATTGAAGATCGCCAGGATATCCACCTCGATGGTTTGCTCCTGGGTGAAGAAATTCGATCCCCGGAAGTAACGGGTCTCGTGGCAGATGTCAGTGCTCTCGCCGGGGTCAGGAATCGCTTGCTGGGGGTTCAGCGTGAAGTTGCGCAATCTCATGATGTTGTACTTGAAGGTCGTGATATAGGAACAGTTGTTTTTCCTGACGCAGATATCAAGATATACATGGTGGCTGATGCCCGTGTCCGTGCCTTGCGTAGGCAGAAGGATTTTGCCTTACAGGGAATCGATAAATCTATAGAAGATCTGGAAAAAGAGATTCTCGAAAGAGATGAACATAATGCCAACCGCAAGTTGGCACCGATGATAGCCGCGGAAGACGCAATTACTCTCGATACCACTGATTTAAGTATCGATGATCAGATAGAATTTATTGTCTCCAGGGTGGAGACAGCGAAGTCAAATGGAGGAAACTTAATGACCAAGAAACAAGACATGGATGCAAAAGCTGAAGAAGTAAAAGAAGAAGCTGCACCAGAAGTTGCAGATGAAGAAACAGCTGAAGTATCCGCTGAATCCCAAGACGCCGTCGAGATGACGCCCGCCGAGGAAACCCCAGAAGCCCCAGCTGAAAAAGCCGTGGCTGAAACTGTAGCTGAAGAAGCACCTGAAGCGGTTGCCGAAGAAGTTATTGAAGAAGTAAAAGAAGCAAAAGAAGATGCAGCCGAAGAAGTTGCTGTTGAAGAAGCTCCTGCAGAGGAAGCTAAAGTTGAAGAAACCCCGGAAGAGGTTCCTGAAGTCGCAGCTCCTGTGGAAGTAGCACCCGTTGTCGAAGCGGAAGAAGTAGCTGAAGCCGTTGAAGAAGTTGCTGTTGAAGAAGCTCCTACAGAGGAAGCTAAAGTTGAAGAAACCCCGGAAGAGGTTCCTGAAGTCGCAGCTCCTGTGGAAGTAGCACCCGTTGTCGAAACGGAAGAAGTAGCTGAAGCCGTTGAAGAAGTAGCTGAGGTTGCTGAAGCAGTAGCTCCAGAACCAGGGGTTGCCGAAGAAGCTGCTCCGATAGAGACCCCAGTCGATGCACCTGACGTTTCTCAAGGGAAACGTGCATTGATGAATGATCTTTTTGCTGACATTAAAACCTTGAAGCAGGGTGAATTACCTGAAGATCAGGAAGTTACCAGTAAAGAGTCAATCGCTTACCAGGAACTTTTAGATCATGCTGTGATCGATTTAGATCAGCAGTCATTGGTTAAGGCTCGTATCATTTCCGTGAGTGATAAAGAAGTCATGGTTGATTTTGGATTTAAATCCGAAGGTCTCGTTCCTCGTCATGAATTTGACGATAATGTTCCAGAAATCGGTGAGACAATTGAACTCTTTTTAGAGCGTATTGAAGATAAACTCGGCCAGGCCGTGTTATCCAAACGCAAAGCTGAATTCATGGGTGTCTGGAATAATGTAAAGCAGAAATATGCTGATGCTGAAACTGTTGAAGGTACCATTTCCCGTCGTATCAAGGGTGGAATGGTTGTAAACATCCTCGGTGTTGATGCATTCTTACCCGGTTCACAGCTGGATGTAAGACCCATCAGAGATTTCGATGCTTATGTTGGAAAATCTTTCGAATTCAAGATCGTTAAGGTCAATGAATTTCGTAAAAATATTGTTGTTTCCCGTAAGGAATTACTCGAAGAGAGCCTCAAGGAACAACGCAGTAAATTGCTTGAAGAAATTGAAGTTGGTCAGATTCTCGAAGGTCGTATCAAAAACATCACTGATTTTGGTGTATTTGTTGACCTCGGTGGAATTGATGGTCTGCTCCACATCACTGACCTCTCATGGGGTCGTGTCAATCATCCTTCAGAGGTTGTCGGTCTGGATGAGGACATCATGGTCAAGGTTATTGATTATGATACAGTCAAACAGCGAGTATCACTGGGTCTCAAACAACTCAAGCCCCATCCATGGGAAAGCGTTGTTGCCAAATACCCAGAGGGTACAACCGTTAATGGTAAGGTTGTTAGCCTTGCCAACTATGGTGCCTTTGTTGAATTGACAGCAGGTGTTGAAGGACTGGTTCACATCTCAGAAATTTCATGGACCCAGCACATTAAGCATCCTTCAGATGTCTTTAGTGTAGGTGATGAGATTGATGCCATCGTGCTTTCTGTTGATGCTGAAAATCACAAGATCTCCCTTGGTGTGAAACAATTGCAACCCGATCCATGGACAACCATCGAAGAGAAATATCTTGTCGGTTCAGTTCATGAGGGAACCGTCCGCAATCTGGCTCAGTTTGGTGCATTTATCGAGCTTGAAGAGGGTATTGACGGTCTGGTTCACATTTCTGATTTATCCTGGACGAGCAAAGTTCGTCATCCAAAAGAAATCGTGAATCGTGGTGATAAAATCATGGTGAAGATCCTTGACATTTCTCAGGGTGAGCGCAAAATCTCATTGGGAATCAAGCAGGCCCAGGAAAATCCATGGCCAGAGCTGAAGGATCGTTTTGCTGTGAATACCTCCCATAAGGGTACGGTCATCAAGCTTCTTGAAAAGGGTGTCATTCTTAGCTTCCCGGATACTGACGTAGAAGGAATTATTTCTTTAGGCAACTTCCGTAAGAAGGAACGCAAAGATATTCTTGATCAGTTTGAAGTGGATGCTGAAGTCGAGGTGAAGGTTGTTGAAGTTGACGCGACTGAGAAAAAAGTTGTGGTCAGCCATGCATCAGCCATCAAGGATAAGGAACGCAATGATATCGACGAGTTTATCCGTGGCCAAGATCAGGTAAGTGATAAACTGGAGATTCCAGAAGCCATTCTTAGCAAAATCCGAGAAACTGAAGAAAAATCTGCCGAGGTAGCTAAAAAAGCTGAGAAGAAGCCAGCCAAGAAAAAAGCTGCTCCTAAAAAGAAAGAAAAAGTCGAGGAAGTAGTAGAGGTTAAGGCAGCTCCAGAAGTTGTTGAAGTTCCTCAAAAAGTAGAAGAGGCCCCTGAAAAAGTAGAAGAGGCCCCTGAAAAAGAAGAAGAGGCTCCTGCAGAAGTAGAAGAGGCTCCTGAAGTCCCTGAAGCTGAAACAGCTGATTCAGATGAGGGAGACAAGGAGTAATACACTCCTGATCTCATCTCATCGGGATAGTTTAACTACCCCGATTTGAAATATAAAGGCGATGTTTATCTTATTTTTCGGGTACATCGCCTTTTCTTTTTTACTCAAAATGATGCTTTGAAATCAAGAGGACAAAAAGCGTTGAAGGCTTTGTGCCTGATGGCTTTAAATTTATATTAACCGGATGCTGAAAAAAATATTCACAACTGATATTCAGATAAAGTTGGGGGCCGTGATCCTGGCCATACTGCTCTGGTTCTTTGTTGTCACTGATATAGAGTATTATTATGATCTGGATATTCCGCTCCGAATAGATGGTCTTTCTGAAGACAAAGCCTTCAATAATGAAATCCCCGAGCTTATTACTGCAAGGTTCCGAGGGAAAGGTCATACGCTCCTTTGGGCAAATATGACCATGCCTTTGTCAGAGACTGGCCTGGTACTGGATTTGTCAAAAACAAAAAACACTCAAGTTTATTATCTAAATCAATATTATACTGAACATCCTGACAAATTCATCATGCCCAGAGATTACAAATTGGACCTATTGCATATTGTTGAACCTGAATCCATCTGGGTAAGTGTTGAACGTATGGCTCATAAGGAACTCAATGTAAATGTTCAAGCTGACATTGAGCCGGCGTTGGGATATATGCTGGTTGGTGATATCAGGGTAGAGCCCAGCAAGGTGATGGTACATGGTCCTGTCTCATTGCTAAATGAGCTTACCAGTATCACCGTGCCACCATATCAAGTGTCTGAAGTTGATGCTGATGTATCAATTTCACTTCCCATTTCACTTGAACCTTCCCAATTGTTTAGCCTGGATACTTCTGCGATTACCCTGAGTGCTGATATTCAAAGTATTGGAGCGGTTGAATATTTTAATATTCCCATAAGACTGGATAATATCCCTCGAAACGTGGAAATCTCCGTGATCCCTCAGTTCATCGGATTGGAGGCAGAAGGTGGTTTGGATCGTCTCCTGGAACTTAAGCCAGAAGATTTTATTGTGAGTTTTGACTACCGAGCTCATTGGAATCAGAATGAGCAAATGTATGTGCCTGAAGCCATCTTACCCATGGGTGTGAAGCGAATAAATAGATTTATCCCCAGCAAAATAGAGATTGTTCAGAAATAAATGCAAGACACTGTTATTCTTGGGATTGAAACATCCTGTGATGAAACCGCAGCAGCTCTTTTTCGCGGACCTGAGATGATTCACCATATTACGGCAACTCAATTGGTACATACCAGCTATGGAGGTGTGGTTCCAGAATATGCTTCTCGTGAGCATAATAAATTGCTGGGACCTGTTATCCGTGGTGTTCTCGAGCAGGCTGAAATGTCACTATCTGATGTTGAGGGGATCGCTGTTACCCAGGGACCTGGTCTGGCTGGTTCGCTCCTTGTTGGATTGAGTTATGCCAAGGGTCTTGCTCTGGGGATGAATATCCCTCTCTACGGCATCAATCATATTGAAGGTCATATTTTTGCAAATTTTATTGGGCATAAGACGTTGCCCACACCCTTCTTATGCCTGTTAGTTTCAGGTGGTCACACTCAACTGATTCATGTTGAGAATGCCAGAGACTACAAATTAATTGGGCAGACGCGAGATGATGCTGCTGGAGAAGCCTTTGACAAGGTAGCCAGATTACTTGGTATTGGTTATCCTGGTGGCCCCCTTATCGATAAGATGAGTGAGACCGGAAATTCGAATTTCCATCATTTTCCCAGAAGCTCCTTTAAGGATAGTTATGATTTTTCTTTTTCAGGGTTAAAAACAAATGTGCTTCAATACATATCCAAGCAGGATTCTGAGTTTATCAAACTCCATTTAACTGATATTGCGGCCAGCTTCCAGGAGGCTGTAGTTGATGTTCTCTCCAGGCAAACTATGCAGGCAGCACAGGATTTAGGTCATGAGCGCATTGTGTTAGCCGGAGGTGTAGCAGCCAACTCCCGATTACGGGAGAGAATGTTAGAGTTAGCTGAGAATGATGGTAAAATGCTTTTTCAACCTGATATGCGCTATTGTACAGATAATGCTGCTATGATTGCCTATATGGGTTATTGGAAAGCCAGCAATCAAGGTCCTGATTCGCTTGATATCGCTGCAGTTCCCAATTTGAAACTCAGCTTTGGCAGCTAGATGAAACTGCCATTTGGGTTCTCAATCGAAACCGACTTCGGCGGTGACGAATTCCTCTTTCTTGCTCTGCTCACTCTAGGAATCCTTTATATTTTCCTAATGAACAAACCTGGGAGGGGTAGTCAAACCCGTCTGGACTCTTGGCTGAATTGGGTTATTCCTCTTGCGCGAAGTGCAGCATTGATACTATTGCTCATGCTCCTTTTTGCCCCACAAGTATCCCTGAAGAGACAATACACGACACCCAAAAGATTAGCGGTTATCGTTGATCAATCCAGTAGTATGGGAAAAGCCTGGGAGGGGAGTTCGGAAGCGCTTCCAAACTCTATCTCCAACATTATTGGGGTCCTGGGGGAAAATTATTCTGTTGATGTATGGTCAATGGAAGGGCAGGAGATAGCCCCTCAGAATTTCATTTTTGACAAGAATTCAAGTGCTTTTGAATGGAACCCATTGATGGTTAATGAACAGGATGAAGGAGATATATACAGCGCAGTTTTTCTACTCTCAGATGGTCACTTGAATGGGGGTAGATCGCCACTCGATTTGGAGTGGTCAAAATCGCTTGCTGTGAATGTAGTCTACCCACTTAAACCAAAATCAAATAGATTTCTAAAGTTAATTGATTTGAGTTATGCGGTCAGCGAGGAGAATAATGATGAAATTCTGATTCAGGGAAAACTGCATCAGGAGGGACTTTTAGGAAAACAAGCTGGAGTACAGGTTCTCACAGAGTTGGATCAGCTCCTCGGTGAAAAGAATTTTCAGCTAAATCAGAGCTTTCAGGATATCCGTTTGCCAATCCACATACTCAACGATGGCAAAGTAAAAGTGAAATGGTTCTTGAAAGACGGCAAATTTCTCACAGAGCAATTTCTGGATATAAAGATTGTTAAAGCAAAGCAGAAAATTCTGATTGTGAGTGAGAGAGTCAACGAGTTGCATAAATTTTTGGTCCAAAGTTTTTCAGATTCTTCTTACCAGGTTCATACTATTCAAGGAACAAAGCGTGTAGGAGTCTCCACTCATGGCGACAACATTCCCCATGACCTGGATTTAGTTGTTCTTAATTCTCCCGGTGAACAGGTGCTTGAAGAATTTTCGCAGTTCACTTTTGATCTTAAGTCACTCTCAAAAACTCCCACAATCCTCTTTTATGATGGCAATGAGAGATTGCATAGCAAGTGGATTGAAATACTAGGGATTAGAGGAGTTCAGGCGAATAAATCTGCCAGTCCCCAGACAAGTTTTTGGAGCGAAACTTCAAAAGGTCATGCTGTTTATCTGGGGTTGTTGGGGCGTGGGTATGTCCCCGGTGATATGATGAATTATGCCCCAATTTTTGGCCCAAGCTTTAATTTGCAAACAAGGGAAGTTGACCTGCTTATCTCTGGTTTAGGGGCTACGGTGGAATCCGTGTTGAGTCTAAGTGATCAACCACCACAAGCAATCTTTTCCGGAAGCGGGTTTTGGAGGTGGTTTTTTCACCCTCAGTCAAAGTCCTCTTTTACAGAATTATGGAATTACCTGCTCATTTATTTAGAAGAAATAGATTCATTCACTCCAGTCAAGATCGATATAGCTGTAGAAAGCGCCCCAACAGGCTCACATATTACAGCTGATGTGACAATAAAGGATCTTGATAATCGCAATATTAAAGTGGCTGAATTAAGGACCTGGCAAGAAGACGATAGGGGTGCAAAAGTACCACTCAATCTTTCACGGAATCAGCATGGAATTTACCAGACACAAATTGATACCAAGCATCCAGGAGAGATACTCATCATTGCTGAAGCCTATCGATTTGGGGAACTATGGGGTAGAGATACGAGTAGGATTAAGTTGATGAGCTTTTATGGAGAAGATCAGAGTCGCGGGGTTGATGAGGTATTTCTTTCTCGCCTGGCATCACGTAGTGGGGGGCAAGTAATCCAATTTCAAGAAGATGATTTACCCAATATTCCTCTCGAAACAATTACGAGAGAGGACTCTTATTACTTCAGAGGCGTCAGGTCACCGCTCCTATTTGCCATACTGTTGATCTTATTGAGCTTTGAATGGATTTGGAGACGGAGAAGCGGACTCCTCTAAGGAATTAATCTTTCTGTCAACTCGCATGCCGTCTATATTGCTGCGCTTTTTTAAGAGTTAAGAATTATTTAGGAATTGAATGAGAAATATTTGTGTTATCGGAACAGGATATGTGGGTCTCGTCAGCGGTGCTGGCATGGCTGATTTTGGCAACTCTGTAATCTGTGCAGATATCGATAAAAGTAAGATCGATATGTTACAGGATGGCGGAATTCCCATCTATGAACCAGGCCTTAAAGAGCTGGTAGAACGCAATGTTAATGCCAGTCGACTTACCTTCAGTGCTGATGTTGCATCCTCTGTCAAAGATGCTGAGGTCATTTTCATCGCTGTGGGTACCCCCATGGGTGACAATGGAGAAGCAGATCTCAAGATGGTGGAAGCCGTAGCAACCACTATCGCCAAGAATCTGAACAGCTATAAGATTGTTTGCACAAAATCCACAGTTCCTGTGGGTACGGGTGCTCGCCTGGAAGCTTTGATCGAACAGGGAAAAGAATCTGACTTTGAATTTGACGTGGTTTCCAATCCTGAGTTCTTGAGAGAAGGCTCTGCAGTTAAAGATTTTCTACTCCCTGATCGAGTTGTTTTGGGAGTGAATAGTGAACGAGCAGCCAATGTGATGAGGGAAGTCTATCGATCTCTCTTTATCAATGAAACCCCTATAGTGATTACGAATGTCCCTACAGCTGAGATGATCAAGTATGCCTCAAATGCCTTTCTGGCAGTAAAAATATCATTTATCAATGAAATGGCCAACCTGTCTGACAAAGTGGGTGCTGATGTGCATACCATTGCCCGAGCCATGGGTTTGGATGGTCGTATCAGCTCTAAGTTTCTCCATCCTGGTCCAGGATATGGAGGGAGTTGTTTCCCCAAGGATACGGAAGCTCTTGTATACACTGGAGAACAACATGGTGTTGACTTTCAGGTTGTGAAGGCAGCTATTGCAGCAAACAAGAGTCAAAGAGATGTCATCCTAGCCAAGGCCAAAGAACTTGTCCCTGATTTGAAGGGCAAGACAGTAGCTATCCTGGGGCTGGCTTTTAAGGCGAATACGGATGATGTCCGTGATACGCCTGCTTTGGAGATTATTCAAGGACTTGAAGCAGTTGGTGCCATTGTGAAGGCTTATGACCCCATTGCCTCAGATAATATGAAGAAGTTTTTTCTCCCTAATCTTGATACACGTGACTCAGTAGTTGATACAGTGACAGATGCTGACCTGGTCATCATCCTGACACCGTGGAATGAACTCCGCGGGCTAGGATTAAAGGATTTAAAGGGATATCTCAATGCGCCAAACATTGTGGATGCACGCAATGTGTTGAGCGTTGACCAGTTAAAGGAATATGGCTACAACTATCGCAATGTAGGTCGTAGTAAGATATAGCAATTTATAAGTTGAATTAATTCGGGTGGAATAGATAGTGGAAAAATTATTAAAGCGAATAGAGAACAAAGATATCACAGTAGGTATTGTAGGACTTGGGTATGTAGGATTGCCACTGGCTGTTGAGTTTGGGAATGCAGGTATCCGTACCATTGGTATCGATGTGAATCAGTCCCGTGTAGATCAGCTCAATGCTGGTGATAACTACATCCAGGATGTGGATGATGCTGAGCTGAAAGCCCTGGTTGATGCAGGTACCTTCACAGCTACCACTGATTTCTCGAGCATCAAGCACATCGATGCTATCTGCATTGCCGTCCCCACACCCCTAAGCAAAACCAAAGATCCCGATATCACCTTTATTCTGGCTGTCAATGAAGAGCTGGAAAAATATGTCCATAAAGATCTGGTTGTGATTTTAGAAAGCACGACCTATCCCGGTACGACGCGCGAACTTATACTGCCATCTCTGGAAGCATCTGGACTGAAAGTAGGAACCGATGTATTTCTGCTTTTTTCACCAGAGCGTGTGGATCCCGGTAATCCTGTATACCATACTACCAATACACCCAAGGTTATTGGTGGTGTCACAGAGAACTGTCTGAAGCTGGGTACTGCAGTCTATAACCATATTATGGACAAGCTGATTCCCGTTTCTTCTCCTGAAGCTGCAGAATTAACCAAGCTACTGGAAAACACCTTTCGGAGTATCAATATTGGTCTGGCCAATGAGATGGCCATCATGTGTGCCAAGCTAGGCGTGAATGTCTGGGAAGTGATAGACGCAGCTGCAACCAAGCCCTTTGGTTTTATGAAGTTTACTCCAGGTCCTGGACTGGGTGGCCACTGTATTCCTATTGACCCTCATTACCTCTCCTGGAAGATGAGAACCCTTGACTACAAGGCCCGCTTTATTGAATTGGCCAGTGAGATTAACGCCAGCATGCCTGAGTATGTGGTTGATCTGGTGGCAGATGGACTAAACAAAATGTCTAAGAGTATCAATGGTTCCAATATCCTGCTCCTGGGAATGGCCTATAAGCCTGATATTGACGACGTGCGAGAATCACCTGCTCTTGATGTATATGGGCTCCTTGAAGCTAAGGGTGCCAAGTTGAGTTTTCATGATCCCTATGTGAGTGAGATTAAGTTTGATTCAAGGATTGAGCAGACAATCCAACTGGATCACTCCACTCTGGATCAATATGACTGTGTGGTGATTACAACAAATCACTCCGAGTATGATATCAAGACTATTGTGGAGAACTCCAAGCTCATTGTGGATACACGCAATGCGACTGCCGATTTTAAAAGTAATAAAGTGATAAGTTTAGGAGCTGGTTAATGAAGAGAACATTCCTCGCATTAATAATGATCCTGATGATAACATCAGGATATGCGCAACTTAATACTGTGCAAGTACCAGTTGAAGATGAAGAGGTGACCCCACTTAAGCCTGAAATGATTTCAAGTTTAGGTAATGTTCTATTAGATCAGGTCATTGATATCCATTCGTACATCGTTGGACCTGGGGATAGGTTTAAAATAGCAATTTCTGGGCCCTTTAAATCGGGTGCTGTCTTGGAAGTATCTCCGACAGGTATGTTGATGATTCCCGAAATTGGCCAGGTGGATCTGAAAAATAGATCCTTGGCAGAATCCATGGAAATCATTGAGGCACTTGTCAAATCACAAATTCAGGGAGCCAAAATCTTTGTTGATCTATTGACTCTGCGAGAGTTCAAAGTCATGGTCTATGGTGCTGTTGAGTTACCAGGATTTCATAAAGTTAATGCTGCTATGCGAGTATACGAAATTGGGAAACTCGCCGAGTTAAAACATATGGCTGACTTGTCACGAATATACATTATTAAGGAATCAGGCGATACGCTCTCATGTAATTGGTATAAACTAATTGATCAGGGTGACCTTGACCAAAATCCTTATCTGCAGGAGGGTGATAAACTTTTCATTCCTTCGGCAACGCATAGTAAAAATGTTGTTGCTGTAAGGGGGGCTGCAGAGGTAAATGGTTATTACGCCTTAGGTTCAAATGAATCTATATTTTCATTCATCAATAGAACGGTAAAGTTGATGGACATCGCTGATATGAGTTCCATGTACATCATTCGTTCTTCTAAAAAAGGTGAAGAATATCTCCGTATTGGAAGGGAGGACTTCTTGACCTTTATACTGCTTCCCAACGATGTTATTCAACTCCTACAAGTTGAACCCATTCGTGTCAATGGCTACGTGAATACTCCCGGTGTTTTTAAGTTTGTCCCAGGTCAGAGCGCTCTTGACTATATAGCTACGGCGGGTGGAGCCCTACCAAATGGGGATATAAAAAAGATTGAAGTCATTCGAGGAGATAAATCTATCCGATATAATGGAAGCACCATTCTTCAACCAGGAGATATCATCGAAGTAAAAAGAACTTACTCAGATGTTTTATTTGGCGAGATCAGTATACTTCAATTTGTCACATCAACTGCCACCATCGTGCTTAGCTACCTTGCGATAACTAAATAGCGAGAGATTGAATTATGAGCTCAAATGTAAATACATCAAATAGTGATTTAAAAGGGTTGATCCTCCTTTTCTGGGATTTTCGGAAATTTATTGTTGGAGTAACAAGTTTTGTCGCAGTTCTTTCAATAATTATAAGTTTAATATTACCCGTCTCATATCGTGCTACTGCAATTATTTTGCCTCCCAATGTAGATGGTGGTGGTATGGGGATCGCATCCCTATTGAGTGGACTCCCTTTTGGGGGGATGGGTATGGATGGGATAGGACAGGCAACCAATAATTACATGTCTATCCTCAATAGTCGTACGATGGGGGAAAGGGTGATTGAGGAATTTGGCCTCATGGATGAGTATCAGTCTGAATTTATTGAAGAGGCCTTGGACGCTCTTGCCAGTAGCACAAAATTCGTCCTGAATGATGAGGGGACTATCGCAATTACTGTTTTTGATGGAAATCAAGACCGGGTCCCAGATATTGCAAACTACTATGTCCATCAATTGGATAGCATCAATAAGGACCTTACCAAGGAACGAGCAGGCAACAATAGGACTTTTATTGAAAAAAGACTTGAACAAGTATATGCTGAAGCCGCTGATGCTGAAAACCGACTAAGATTTTTCCAGGAAGAGAATGGTGCCTATTCGCTCGAAGTTCAGGCGGAGGAAAGTATTCGGGCTTTGGCAGCAATTGAAGCTGATATCATCTCTAAAGAAATCGAACTAGACGTCATGCAAATAAGCATGAGCAAAAGTCATCCAGAAATTGTTTTCCTTGAGAAAGAAGTTCTTGCTCTAAAATCATCATTGAATGGACTTATCAATGCAAGCGAAAATGATAGGATTTTGAAATCCCCTGGAAAGCTGCCAGGCTTGGTTGTTGAATATTCCCGATTGCTCCGGGATGTAAAAGCGAAGAACGCGGTGTTAGAGTTTTTGCTACCTGAATATGAGCAAGCCCGCATTCAAGAGGTAAAAGATACCCCCACAGTACAGGTATTGGATGCTGCACAAAGACCTTCAAAAAAATCTAAACCATTTCGTGCTCTCATTGTAATGCTGTCCACCATGTCAGCCTTTTTTGTTAGCCTGTACGGAATCCTTTTCTGGCGAAAGTATTTCTCTTGATCCGATGACTCTTCATACAGGGTTCTATTCGGAAATAACTAGGTAAATGGATATAAATTAGAGTTTCTCAATGCTCCAATGGATTGAAAAATATATTGATTATGTACCAGCAATAAGCATCAATGTAAATCATCGTAAGGTGAATGAATGGATTGCTTTTACTTTTCTTTTTACATACTTAATCTTTCAGCCCTATGTAAAATATAATGAGAATGTTTATCAAGGATTCAGGTTTAACATTACACTGATTGGTGTATTATTATTGCTATTGTTGATCGCTAATAGCCTTTTTCTGTTACGTTCGTTTAGCATCCGCAGGATGCCTCTCATAGTGGTGATATTTATACAAATTCTCCTGATCCAAATGTTATCATTCTATTGGATTAAGGACTATTCTTTACATTCCGAGCTTATATATGTAAAGACGTTGTCCAAAACACTTGTTGCCTCCAGTTTGTTCCTGTTTACTGGTGCGTATCTAAATCGGCTATTTGAAGGGAAATTGTATAGAAGGATATTTAGGGGATCGTGGGTTTTCCTGACCTTTTTCTTTATATATCATTCGGTTGTAAATGCCTTGAGATTTTCGATTGATTTAGGAGACAATTTAATTTACTTGATGTTGGCAGACAATTATGCAATCCTTTCTATTTTTGCAGTCCACGTCACAAAATCTAGAATTGCCCGACACTTCATTTTTATTCTCACTAGTGTAACGCTTTTTGCCCTATTATCACGCACAGCACTTTATTTTTTTGTTGCCATCTATATTCTATTGCTCTACAGAGAGAATAAGAGGCTACTCCTCATCTTGTTTTTTGGAAGCTTCCTGTTCATGCTAAACGCATCATCAGATTTAAGAGAGAATAGGATGCTTGTTCTCGCCTTTGGTGGATCTGATAAATCAGCCAGTATGCGCTACGAAATGCTCATTGACGGCGTCAATTCTATCCAACAGAACTGGTTTACCGGTCAGTTTATGGGCGACATAAACGAATATGCAGGTACTGAAGGATACTATATTCATAACTATTTAGCTGTCTGGCGGCAATATGGGCTAATCCCATTTTTGATAATTATTTTAACCATAATCACAAATCAATTTAGGATCGGTATGAAGTGGTTAAAGAATAAGCCTTTCACAGATAGTCAATTCTTTCTATTCTATTTTTCCATGTTCGTAATCTTCGAGATCATCTTTGCGAGGACCTTTGTTCATCCCTATATCTGGCTGTCCTTCGTGCCAGCTATGCAATATTTGGAATCTGAACGAGATCTGAGGAGACTGAATTGAAAGTATTGCATCTAAATTATCTTCCCTCATCCATTGTGTTGAAGGATAAAAAAATCAAGGATATGGCTGAAGCAGCCCTTCAGGCTAAATTAGACATCGACTTTTTGATATTGAATACAAGCGTTGTAAATAGCAAAGACAATCTTAGCTACGTAAAAATCAAATTTCCTGAAAACCGACTGCTTAAAGCATTTGCCCAGAAACTGTTTAGATATAGATATATTGAGAAGTATGCAGATATTGATAAGTATGACCGGATTATTCTAAGATACCCTTTAGCATTTGGGTTTGGACTTAAGCATTTTTACAAAAAATATGGCCATAAAATTTTCACTGAGCACCATACAAATGAAGGGGCTGAGTTACTCAAAATTGGATCTGTACCTAGCCTTGGTAAAGTATTTTCCTGGTATGAGAATTTTCGAAAGGGCTCGATTCTCAAAGCATGTAGGGGCATTATTGGAGTCACTGATGAAATTCGCCGACATGAAGCATCTTTTTTCTCGGGGCTGGCCTCTCACACGATGAGTAATGGTATAAATGTGACTTCCGTTAAACTTGCACGACCAAAAGACCCGAGAGATAATCAATTGGATATCATTTTCCTGGCAGCCAGATTTGCTCCCTGGCACGGACTTGACTATGCCATTCAGGGGCTCAAGGAATATTCAGGAGCCACACCAATCGTTTTGCATGTCGTCGGAAATATCAATAATATCAGTAATCTCATCGAGTTTAATGACCGCCAAAATGCGTTGATTCAGTTCCATGGTGAAGTTCACGGTGATGATCTGGATTCCTTATTTGATCAGGCGGATCTAGGTATATCCAGTTTGGGTATTCACCGAGTGGGTCTGGAAGAAGCCAGTGTTTTGAAATCTCGAGAGTATTTCGCCAGAGGTTTGCCTTTTGTCTATGCCTATACTGACAGCGACCTCACTGGAGACGAACCGTATGCTCTGCGCGTAAAAGTGACAGAGTTGAACTATTTGAATTTCGAAGAACTTGTGAATTTCTTTACAAGCACCCAACAAATCAATGACTTAGGGAATGTGATGAGAAAAGAAGCAGTTCAAAAAATTGATTGGGCTGCAAAACTGAAAAGATTACACCATTTTGTAGTGGAAAATTAATGCCTTATAGAAAACTACTTCAAAAATATCCCACGGTAAAAAAGGGGATTAAATGGTTATACATCAGATTGGGGGGTGTACTTGGAAGTTTTAGTCCCAAAATAAGTCTGAGACCTGGAGTGAGTCTTTCAAGATATTTCACAGAGAACGATTTATTTTATGGATATTACGACTTAAATCCAATCAAAAATAACAGGTTACTTTCCCACGAAATTAAGGGCGAATCAATTGGAATACATTCCATAGATCTTGAGACAGGAGATTTTCTGGAGATCGCGAAAACGACAGCCTGGAATTATCAGCAGGGTGCCCGACTTGGGTGGTGTGAAAACGATAAGAATCAAATTTACTTTAATACACAGAATTCAAATTCATTCCAAACAACTCTTATCGATCTGGACAACAACCAGGAGCAAGTATTTGATGTCCCCTTGCAAGTTGCCAATAAAAGATTCGATACAATCATCTCGATCAATATCGCTCAAATAAACAAGTATAATCCTGAATACGGATACAAAACCACCTCCTCACATGAGAGTCAGGTTAGTAGCGCCAACAATCAAGAATGCGGAATATTGCTTTATGATATTCACGCATCCCGGCAACACTGTTTGGTTTCTCTTGAGAAGATCCTTGATCACGATAGCTGCGAAGGAGCGACACATTCAAATAGTGAAATTAATCATGTTGCCTATTCACCTGATGAGTCGCGTCTGGCATTCATACACCGTTGGTATCTTAAGGGTGGGAAAAGATTGTCTCGACTACTGATCTATGATATTAAGGCTGACTTAATTACCACTGTGTTGGCCAATGGGATGGTTTCTCACTACTGTTGGCAGAATGATGATGATATTTTTGTATATGGGTGTGCCAAAAATGGCCAGGACTGTTTCATGACTTTCCATGTTCCAACACATTCTACGACTACACATACCGCCTTGTCAGGGCAAGGAGATGGACACCCCTCAGTTTCTCCCGACAAAAAGTGGATTGTACTAGACTCGTATCCCGGAATCTCACGTCATCAGTCTCTATATATCTTTAATGTGATCACAAATGATTTGAAAAAGATTGGATCATTTTACAGCCCCCCAAAGTATTCTAACGCTCAACGTTGTGATTTACATCCACGGTGGAGTACAGATGGGCAGATTGTTATTGATTCAACGCATACAGGGAAAAGAGAGATATGTCTTATAGATGTATCCAGTGTTTTATAAATGAAGAATATTTGCCATGATCTGACGGTGGGGATTCCCTTTCACGGAGGGACCAAAGCAAGCCAACTTGAAGAAGCAATCCAATCGATCCTTAATCAAACGCTGGTTGCTGCAAAATGCCATCTCATTCAAAATGGAACGGTCCCTGAGAAAATTCTACTTATTGCAAAGGGATACGAAGTTTCCCATCCTTCTGAAATAGAACATATTTTTGTAGCCAAAAGAGGACTCGCTGCTGCCCTCAATCAAAGCATAAAACAATGTACGACCAGATATTATGCGCGTATGGATTCGGATGATGTTGCCCTGCCTCATAGGTTTGAAATGCAAATCAAATATCTCGAAGCACATGGGGATGTTAATATTCTAGGAAGCTGGGCCAAAGAATTTACCTCCGCAGATGGGATTGAAAAGGCGCTCCTAAAACAAATGCCGACAGACCCTCAAGAGATGAAAAATTGGTTTCACTATAGAAATCCCCTGATTCACTCTACTGTTATGTTTCAAACCAGGGTCTTTGATGATATAGGCTACTATGACGAGACCTATCTCACTGATCAGGATCTCCAATTGTGGGGAAGAGCGATAACTAATAATGAAACCATGGCAAATATTCCTGAAGCACTCATCTATTTTCGCACGGATAATATCATCGGTCGTCGATCACACATAAAGGCAGTCTGGCGTCAAGCCAAAGCCAGGTTTTCAGTCAGGACCTGGTCGATTAAATACAACTTCCTAAAAATAGGCGCTTTGTCGTTCAGACTTATGCCAGAGTTTGTTCAACGATACGGGTATAAAAATTTTCGTTCCCCTGGTTCATAATGACGGGGATACAATAACAGGCCATGCGCTTGAAAATTAATAATCCTTTTCTTAAAAATGTATCATTCCTTGCCTCAGGAAGCGTGCTGGCCCAGGCTATTACGATTCTGGTGAGTCCCATTATTATGCGGATTTATGATCCCACATCTTTTGGGATATTTTCTGTTTTTCTAAGTTCCGTAACCATTTTTGCGGCTCTGTCTACGGGCCAATATGAAAATGCTATCATGCTTCAAAGTGGGAAAGACCGGATTCTGTCTGCCTCAATCATCACAGTCCTGCTGTCCGCAGGGATCAGCACATTTTTTGGTATAAGTGTGTGGCTAATTAATCCTCTGCTGATGGAAAAAATCCAATTTCTCAAAGTGCCTGGTAGTGGTGCCATTCTTGGGCTTGCAGTCTTTCTAACCTCTATGATTACGGTTATGAATCTTTTAAACAACAAGATGTTGGCTTATCAAAGAATTGCTGCAGGAAAGACAATCCAGGCAACAACCGTTTCTTCAACTTCCATTGTATATGGAATGTTGAGTGCGAGTTTTATAGGGCTTCAGGTTGGACTTCTAGCTGGGCGCCTCATCAATGTGCTATTTCTTGTAAAACCTCACTTTGTAGCATTAGCTGAGAGCCTTGGCACTCTCAAATATGATCAATTCCGAGCTCATATCAAGCGGTATAGAAAATTCCCATTGTTCACATCCTGGGCGATCGTATTCAATACCATATCCGCTCAAATTCCAATCTTTACATTTGAATATTTTTATACTTCCTCAGAGGTAGGTCTGTATGCACTTGCACAGCGCATCATTATTGGTCCCGTCCTGTTGCTGAGTGGATCTGTGGGTCAGGTATTCTTTCAAGAAGGGGCTGCCGTAAAAGATGATCCAGTTCGACTTATGAGCATTTCCTCGGATATTAGTGATACGATTTCCAAATATTCTGCAATACCCTTTGCTATAATTGTTTTGTTTGGAGAAATAATTTTTAAGACTCTGTTTGGTGACGCTTGGAGCAGTGCTGGCATTTTTGCACAATATCTGGCTATTCCAACCTACTTTGTGATGTCCACCAATCCACTGCTCTCCATTTTTTCCATCTTGGAAAAACAGAAGTCGATTCTTGCTTTTAATGCAATACTTCTTATTGCACGTGCAATCGTCGTTATTGCCATGTCGCTTTTGGGCTTCCCCGTCCTACAGATAATCACTGTTTATGCATTTGTAAGTGGCTTGCTATGGCTCTCACTAAATTTGTACATTTTTAGGCTATTGGGATCGTCCGTCTTGCAAAGATTAATTGTAAATGTGAAATGGATCTCAGCCAGTTTGATTATTTTGAAATTAATTGAAACTATTCTAAGCGTGGTAATAAGCTAATGTCAAAACATCTTCATTTAACATTCAGTCGTCAGTTATCCTGGCAGTATACAGATAATTCAATCATATGGGATAATGGTACAGGGGATGGGGTAAAACTGGCTAAACAGCTTGAGGCTGAATTAGAACACCCCGAAATAGAACTGTCTGCTATAGCTCAACTCTTACGGGGAGGACCTGATCAGTTTGCAATTATGATAGAGATAAAATCGATGCTCTTTGCAGCTGTTGACCACATGCGTTCAGTTCCGCTGTTTTATCATTTTAAAAACTTTAGAATTTCAGATGATCCAGACTGGTTGCTGGGAGAAAAAATCCTGCCTTCCATGTTCACACGCTATTCCAAATATGAGTTTTTACTCTCTGGAATTGTATCGGGTCAGGATACACTCATTGAAGATGTGAAACAAATTCAAGCAGGAGAATTTCTGCTGATTGATAAGCGCACCAAAATCTTCAAGACTCAAAGGTATTTCAGCCAGGACTATCATATCAGCCAGAGGAATCTTGAAAGTCAAGATTGGATCGATCTTTTCGATCAAACCCTCAACCACACCTTTGAGAAATTATACCAAAAAGTCAAAGATAGACCGGTAATGTTACCCCTTAGTGGCGGTTATGATAGTCGACTTCTCGCTTATAAGCTCAAAGAATTTGGGCATACGGATATGCACGCTTTTACCTATGAAGTAAAGAATATGCCCGAGGTAAACAACGCGAGACGCGTCGCGGAGCATCTGGGATTGAAATGGAATTTTGTCCCGTATACAAGATCTATGTGGTATGACTGGTATCATTCACAGGACAGAAAAGATTTTTTTACATATTCTATGCGATATGCTTCTTTCGGCCATAGTGCTGATTTTCCAGCAATAAAGTATTTAGTTGATAAAGATAAAATTCCTGAGAATGCAGTGCTCATTCCTGGACATGCACTGGATGCGACTGCTGGCGATACAATTCCCCAAGCATACTTTTCTGATGGTAAATTCGACAAGGCGCAGGTGCTAAATGATATTTACGCAAAATTTTATGACAATTGGCCTGAGTGGAAGAACCAGATTGACTTTAAAGACTATCTTGATGACAAGTTAGCTTGTTCTCTACATCTGGGGGAGAATCACTACAGCGGAGAAGAAGCTGCCAATCTATGGGAAGACTACAACGACCGGGAAAGACAAGCAAAATACATCTTAAATTCTTTACGGGTTTACGAGCATTTTGGATTCACCTGGGAAATCCCATTCTGGGAGAAAGGCTTTTTTGATTTTTGGAAAAGTGTTCCCATGGAGCAGAAGAAGAATCGTGTTTTGCAAATGCAATACATGGCACAAAAGGTGAATATTCCTGTTCCAGCAAACCCCAAAAAATCTATTCCAGAAAGATTAAAATACCGCATGTTTGCCTATTGGCTGGGGAGGTTTGCCGGTAACAAATCATTGCCATTGGCCTGGATGTCGCAAGTTAAAGATTTGAACTATACAGTTAAAGCGCCATTTATTAATCAGAAAGCCTATCTCTACCCAGCTCGAGTTTGGGGGCTATATGCCTTGTCACAGATGGAGCATTATTATTCAGAAGCACTGGATAATAAGACCAGCTAAAAGCTAAATCGGAGCCCCAGCGTGTTGGTAAGGTTCGTTGATCGAAACTGTAGGGAAATTGTGGGTGAGTAGTAATATTGAAAGCCAAGAGCGTACTTTTGCACCGTTGACCCATCCCCATTCCAAAAGCCCGTGGATGGGTTCTCCTCTAACTCTGTATAGCTATAAGCTTCAAGTATGTCCGAACCCACACCATCATAGGTTGTCTCCCATTGATACATCGCTGAAACATCTAGCTTGGAGCTGTATGACCACTTGGAACTGATCGACAAGGTTGAGGAGTTAGGACCTAGAGGCAGACCAAGTGCCCGACTAGTTGATGAATAGCTGTTAATGGGGTTTTTGTGAGAGTAAGTCCACGGTCTTGCCACGGTATATTCAACATTTATTGAAGGCAGGTTAGCTTTTGGGTAGTAAGTCGCACCAAGTTGAAAGACGAACTTATTGCCCCACCAACCGCTGAAAAGCTTCCAGAAATCCAATTCATCAAAAAACCAGGTTCCATAGCTGGTAAGACCTGGAACGATGCGCCATTTAAAATCAATAGCCATGAGTTTATTATCTAGATCACCTTGCAGGTGTTCCTCAGCAAAGAGAAAATTGACTGGGTTTAAATACCCCAATTCAAAATCCCTATGCGCATAGATGATCATTTCATTGAATGCAAACTCAAAGCGTGGACCGAGATCAAATTCAACCCGGTGTGCGGTTAGATTTCGGCGAACATTTGTGGTATCATCTCTAACTTCATCATTGGGACTTAACCTGCTATGTATGAATTTGAAACGCAAATGATGTGTCTGTGTCTCAAAATCTATATATGGAAGTGGATTCACATTGTCGGAAAGGATTGGTGAATTTGTGCTTGAATATCCCCAGTACATTGGTTGACGGTGGATACCAACCTTAAAATCAGGGTGAGTGTAATTGAGTGATGAGGTGGGATAATCCCAGGTTATCCACTTTACATAATCCCTGTCTAAAACATATCCCTCTTTGTAGCTTTCAGGAAATGTGCTAAAATCTTCATTTCGCGTGACTCTATGATATGTGTATTGTGTTGTGAAATCGATACGTCCCTTAGATCCAGAAATTTCCAGATGATCTGTATAGTATCCACGAGATGTTTTACCATTATTCTGGACTCGAAATGTTTCAGACCAGCTAATCCAGCCACTGGCATTGTCTTGCTTGTATGTCATGAAAAACGGTTGGGAGCTGTGCTCTGTGGGATGTTTGATTTTTTGCCAGGTTGATTGACTCCAGGGCAATTCGATGCCTTCATCGTCAATTTCTCTATTAAACTCCTTCTTGAATCTGGACAGAATCTGGAGATCGGTTTCTGAAATGTCCAGTGCATGCGTATCTATTTCAGAGAGCATCTTATTGATCTGAGAATATGTATAGGGACGGGTACTCCAATATTCCCCTTTCAGATGACCCTGACTTTCCTGCTGCTCCAGAAAGTGGTAGATCGCATGGTTAATAGATATGAGAATGTTTTGGGCAACAATCATGTTGGCCAGGAGTAAGATGAGAATGAGTTTTTTCATCTTTAAAAATAAGAATGGTTGAGGAAGAAACTACTATTGTCGTTGAAGATAAAAGACAGAAGACAGAAGACAGAAGACAAAAACTTGATATAGGGTACAGGGTATGGAAAATGATTGTGGATTGAAATACGGCGCAGACCTTTAGACCTTCGACTATCATTCTGTTTGTGGCTCGACCTTTGAATCTGGAGGTGTACGATTATATTCATTCCGTTTTTCTGCAGGGGAAATCAATCCCTCGCATTGTGAAAGGAAACCACTAAAAGAGTATGCCACGCTGGCTGGAAAGAATATTTCTCATTGGGTCTGATCTTATCAGCATCAACTTGAGTTTTGTGGTCATTTTCTTGCTCAGATTCGAATCTGGGATGTATAATAATACCATTCAACTGGCCTGGGCGGATATGCAATTTCCCTCCGCGCTTCTTTCGCTCTTTTGGATTTCTCTCTTTACCCTCAATGGTCTTTATAAAATCAAAAGGACCATTTCCAGATCTGATGAACTCATCAATATTACGAAATATGTTTTCATGGGCATATTTCTGGTTTACCTACTCACAGTAGATCTGGATAATCCCGTTACTTTTGGGAAAAGCATCCTCATATTTTATGGTGTGACCCTGTTGGTTACAGTAAGCATTGGTCGGCTTCTGATTCGATCGATTCATGTTGGTCGTTTACAAAGAGGAAAAGGTTTAGCTCTCACCCTGATTGTTGGACTCAACCGAAGGGGGCTCATGGTTCAGGATGCCTTTTACCCCAATCCACGGTTTGGCTACAAACCTGTCGGGTTTATTCGAATGGATGGAGAAGAGGATGTTGAAGCATCCCTGTTAAGGATCCCCATCCTGGGAGAGTTGAAGGATATTTCCAGAATAATCAATGATATGAATATCGATGAAGTCATTTTGGCCCTGGAACGAGATCATCATGACAGCACCATAGATATTATCAGACTATTACATGATCATAAAGTTGGGATAAAAACGAATCCTGATATGTTTGACGCGATTTCCGGAATTGCCAGAACACAACAGCTTCACGGTATTCCCCTGATTGATATTATGCCTGATTATATGCCTCTGTGGGAACGAGCAGCGAAACGTTTGTTTGATATCTTTGTTGCCCTCCTCGCCATGACTATCATTTCACCCATTATTATTATTATTGTTATTGCCATTAAGTTGGACTCCAAAGGGCCCGTGTTTTTTGTGCAGGAGCGGGTTGGCAAAAATGGAAAACCATTTAATGTCATAAAATTTAGAACCATGATTCAGGATGCAGAGGCGAACACAGGACCTGTATGGGCCACTGAGGCTGATCCCAGAATTACAAGGGTAGGTAGAGTTCTCAGGCATCTCAGATTGGATGAAATACCTCAGGCCATCAACATTCTGCGTAATGAGATGAGTCTGGTGGGACCCAGACCTGAACGGAAATTCTTTGTTGACAAGATCAGTGAACTATACCCGCTTTACCCACGACGCCACCAGGTTAAGCCCGGGATCACCGGCTGGGCTCAAGTGAAGCAGGGTTACGATACCACCCTCGAAGCTTCTCGCCTTAAGTTGAAATACGATCTCTTTTATCTCGAAAATATCTCCTTAAGACTCGATTTTAAGATAATCATGTATACGGTGTATGTCATGTTTACTGGCTCTGGGAGCAGATAGATAGAAGACAGAAAATAGAAGATAGATTTTGTTGGTAGAAAAATATTAGTTTAGGATTTAGACGATGTTAGACATTCAAAAAATAAGAGAAGACATTGAAGCCGTTAAAACAGGCATTCAGAATAAAAATGTCCAAATTGACTTCGATGCCATTTTGAAGTTGGATCAGGAACGCCGGGATGTCATTGCCGAGGTTGAGGTTCTGAAACATGATCGAAACGTGGTTTCCAAAGATGTTGCTACCCGGAAAAAGAATAAAGAAGATGCTTCTGATTTGATCAACAGAACCCGAGAGATTGGCCAGCGTATTAAGAGCCTGGATGATCAACAACGAAAAGTTGAATCTAATCTAAATGAGCTGATGCTTCAAATTCCCAATTTGCCACATCACACCACGCCAGTTGGAGTGGATGCCTCGGAAAATCCTGTTGTAAAGGAATGGGGTGAAAGATATCAACCAGATTTCAAATTACTCACACATCTTGAATTGGGTGATTCACTTGATCTATTTGATTTTCCAAGAGGGACCAAAATTGCCGGTCCTGGATTTCCGCTGTATATTGGCGCTGGTGCCAAATTAGAACGAGCACTTATCAATTTTATGTTGGATTTCCATACCGATAAACATAGCTATACTGAAGTGCTTCCTCCTGTAGTTAGCAATGCCAAGAGTATGATCACTACAGGTCAGTTGCCCAAGTTTGAAGATGATATGTACAAGATTCCACAGGATGAACTTTATCTGATTCCTACTGCAGAAGTGCCTGTGACAAATATTCATCAGGGTGAAATCATTCCTGAAGAAAATCTACCTATCCGTTATTGTGCCTATTCCTCATGCTTCCGTCGTGAAGCCGGTTCATACGGGAAGGACACACGTGGCTTTTTGCGTCTCCATCAGTTTAATAAGGTCGAACTGGTTAAATTTACTCACCCCGATGAATCTTATGTTGAATTGGAAAAACTGAGACGAGATGCCGAGGATATTTTGGAAGCGCTTGGTCTGGAATATCGAGTTATCGAACTGGTTACTGGAGATCTCTCTTTTTCGGCTGCAAAATGCTATGATCTTGAATTGTGGGCACCTGGTGAAGGAAGATGGTTGGAAGTCTCGAGTTGTTCAAACTTTGAAGATTTTCAAGCTCGCAGAGGAGGCATCAAGTTCAAACCACAGGGGGGTGGTAAGGTTCAGTTCCTGCATACTTTAAACGGATCTGGCGTAGCGACACCGCGCTTATTGGTTGCGCTCCTGGAAACCTATCAACAGGAAGATGGAAGTGTACTTCTCCCAGAAATCCTGGCATCTTACATGGGCTCAACCGGACTGCATTTAAAGTAATAGTATGCTCCACTATTTCCTGATTATTGGTATTGAATCTCTGTGGACCACTATATGTATCCCCTTTGTGATTCTTGCAAAAGTTCTGGATGGAAGTGGTCGTCGTGCCCATCGATTGGGTCAGAGGTGGGCCTGGGGTGTCCTGAAAATAGCCAGTGTGAAGGTTGAGATTGAAGGCTTTGACAATATCGAAGAGAAAACCCAGTACATTTTTATCAGCAATCATACTTCAGCATTTGATATCCCTGCTGTTTATTGGGGTATTAAGAATAAGCATGGGATGCTGGCCAAGAAACGATTGAAATATGTGCCCTTCTTTGGCTGGGCCATGTGGGCGGCAGGTCACTTCTTCGTCGACAGAAAAAATCATCGTGCAGCCCTGGCGGTAATGGATCAAGTTGCCATTCAGATGTCTGAAGATAAAAGTCACTCCCTTGTGATTTTTGCAGAAGGTACCCGCAGTATGGATGGGCAGCTTCAACGATTTAAAAAGGGTGCCTTTATCCTCTCTCTGGATACAGGTATTCCCATTGTTCCTGTGGTTGTCAACGGCGCCCGTAAAGCAAAGGGAAAAAATGAACGTCGCATTTCTGCCACAACGATCAAACTGTCCATTTTACCCCCCATGGATCCAGGAGCCTACAGCACTGAAACGAGGCAACAATTTGTTGATGATGCCAGAGCTCAATTTGTAGAACACTACATACCACCTCACAAATAGTCCACTTCCCATATCTCAAATTGTACTTCCGCGAGGGGAGTACATCATTTAAATTCCGCCAAACAAGGACAGTCAGGATGCATTATCAAAAAGTATTGCTTCAGCAGTATCATATAGCTGAAGGGAGCATGTACAATTGGCGTTCAAATGAAGAAGATCTGGTGAAGTGGTGGTTACGCCAGTCAGAGCAGATGGACAACCTACAGACGATTGAAGGCGAACGTATCATCGTATTGGATGCCGGCCAGCGCAATGATGGTCCAGGACCAGACATATTTCGCTCACGAATCATTTTGGATGATCTCGAGATGAGCGGCCATGTGGAAATGCACTTGCGAGCAGAGGATTGGTTCCGCCATGGTCATCAAAATGATGTTCGGTATGATGATGTCATGTTGCATGTCATAGTGGGGGGGCACGGGGGGCCTGATATTCCAACACTTCTGGTTGAAAGACATAGGCTGGGGGCCAGTCAGTGTATCGCACAACGTCGTATCTCCAAAAAGGAGCTCATGGGCTACTCTTTTGCACGATTCAAACACAAGGAGGAGCATGTGAGGCTGCTGTCAGAGGTGGGGAGTGGCCATAATCCCCTTTTCCTGGGGATGATTGAAATCATCATGGCTGGAGCTTCTCGTACGAGACAACTCCACAATGCCGCCCTGATTCTGGGTATGGAAAATTGGCCTGACTGCCGCGATTGGAAAGGGAGCAATCTCTCCTTTCCAAAGGAACAGTCTAGAAGTGTCCTGTTTCAGGAGATGATGCGAAATGCCCATCTGTTTGAATCCAATCTATGGCAAACAATACCCGAAAATTCCTGGTTTGACTGGAATACCAGATATTCCCTATTCTGCAAGATTGGTTTACCTGTTAACCAATTCAGGGAGTGGCTCGTCAATATTCTAGCTCCTTCAATGGGGGAGCAGCAGGGTTTTGAGCTTTGGCAGCGTATGCAAATATTCAGACATTATGGTCTGGAAAAGAAGATGCTTCAACAGCTGGGTTTGTCAAAGATCAGCTCTGTGGCTGAACAACAGGGGCTTCTCAGTTGGAAAAATATATTTTGCAGTACTGGATCCTGCGTCAAGTGCCCTTTGACCCAATACCATCATACTTTAACACATATCAATTAAATTACAGGATGATATAAAAGTTATAAGAGCTTGATTCTGAGCTTGTTATCAAATAACCTTAATTCTATCTTCTCTCCCAATATGAATTCTACTAAAATTTCGCGAATGCTAAAGATCGCTTTGACCCTCAGCTTGCTCATGGGTATCCAGGGCTTTTCTGCTGAACATATGCCCGTCCTCAGCATGTTGAGTATGGGACAAATGATTAAACCACCCATCGATCTTGAAGATGATGATTTTCTGTTGGAGTATTTCATCCAGGAGGCCAAACGCTACTACGCTGATGGTAGACTGATGATTGTTGCCCAGGATACATTGGGCGTCCAATTTGAAGTTGAACGTCTCGTGGCGACGCTGGCAGCCATCGAAGAAATCGATGATCCCATCCCGGATGAGATTAGAGAAACCGTCTCAGGTCTCAGTGAACTGGCCTCTTCAGACTTTGAAGGATACATCAGTAAAGATCTTCAGGATCTTCTCGGCCAACCGTCCCTGAAGGATCAGCTATCGAGAATGAGTGATTTGCTCGATTCTCTTGATGCAGATGTGAGCTTTATGGTAGTGGATGATCGGGATGGTCACTTGCCCCTGATACTGAACAGTCGTGTCAAAACCATGATTAAGCTATTTCGGGACAGGAAGCATAAGGAGTTCCAACTCTGGCTGGATCGATATTCCTTTTATGCCACGACCATTAGACCTATTCTCGCTTCATATGGATTGCCAGAAGAGCTGATCTTCCTGGCGATGATTGAGTCCGGATTAAACACAAAGGCATATTCATATGCACACGCAGTGGGTCCCTGGCAGTTTATATCGGCCACGGGTCGTCGCTATGGTCTCAAACGTGACTGGTGGGTTGACGAGCGCAGGGATGTGGTTAAATCCACCCATTCGGCGGCTAAATATTTAAAAGATCTCCACGATGAGTTTGATGACTGGTATTTGGCCATGGCCTCATACAATACAGGCGAAGCTCGAGTCCGCAGGACCATCAGGCGGGAAGGTCACCGAGATTATTGGCGCATGATTACCTTGCCCAGACAAACACGTAACTATGTAGCCACCGTGTTGGCTGCTGCAATTATTGGTAGCGACCCAGAGAGCTACGGCTTCCATATCGATGAACTCACGGATTGGGAGTATGAAGTCATTGATATTGATCGGAGCCTGGACCTCGATAAGATTGCCCATGCTCTGCGTGTAAATTATCAGGACCTAAAAACGTACAATCCTGAATTGAGACAGGGTGTCACACCGCCTTCTAAAAAACCATATCAGCTCAAGGTGCCAATGGGTAAGGGATCAGTCAATACCAGGGACATGGCATCTATTCCTACCTCGGATAAGATTGACTATCAAGTCCATTACGTGCGTCGAGGAGAAACCCTCTCAGTCATTGCCAGGAAATATAATGTCTCCATGACCAAACTGGTGCAGGCAAACCGAATCAAAAATCAAAACCGACTTTCAGTAGGTCAAAAGCTGGTGATTCCTGCCCCTAAAAATTATGCGTCGTCAACAACTAAAAAGAAGACCAGTAAATCTTCACCTCCCTCTACTGATTATGCCAAGAAGACTTATACCGTTAAAAAGGGTGATACACTGGGTCAAATAGCAGAAAATTTCAATACCAGTGCCAAGCGGATCAGGCATTGGAATGGCCTGAGTTATGGACAACATATCTATCCCGGTCAGAGATTGACGATTTATACAAAGAAGCGTAATGGATAAGCAGTATAAAAATAAGAATCGAATTTATGGTGTCATTGTTATCGCCGTGCTCGCTCTCATGCTCTTCATGGTTTCAAGGAAAGAGAGTGGGGGTAAGTGGTTTGACAATGCCAAGCGCATTGCTGTGTTGCCCCTTGAAGGGGAAATCAGTAGCTCACGTAAATGGGTTTCATCTCTGAAAACATTTGCAGACAATGATCGCATAGCGGGAATTCTTATACCTATTAATTCTCCTGGCGGTCAGGTTGCTCCCTCACAAGAGCTGTATCATGCCATCAAAAATATTCGTGATGCCAGTGATAAGCCCGTTTTCGTCAGCATGTCCAGTGTGGCTGCCTCAGGTGGCTATTATGCTGCCCTTGGGGCTGATAGCATCTTTGCCAACGCTGGGACCCTTACAGGGAGTATCGGTGTGATCATGCAATTTCCCATTTATTCTGATCTGATGGAGACAGTTGGTGTGGGTATGCGCACGGTAAAATCCCAAGAATTTAAGGATGCAGGATCACCTTATAGAGAAATGAATGCAGCGGAAGAAGCTTATTTCCAGAGCATCATTGATGATGTGTACGAGCAATTTACAGAAGTTGTATCTCAGGAGCGGGGGATTGACGAGATCAATATGCAAAGTCTGGGAAATGGCAGAGTTTTTACAGGTCGACAGGCATACCATGCTGGCTTGGTAGACGCTCTTGGTACCTTTGAAGATGCCAGAGAAGCCCTTTGTCTCAAGGCGGGCATACCACTGAGCAGCCAGCTGCAATATCCTCTGGAACCGCGTAGATCATGGTGGACTATTATCAAAGATGATGTGAGCTCAGCCCTGCCAGGCTGGGAAACATCCTCAAGTATAAAATTGCAATATCGTATCCCCTATTAACAAAGGAGACTAGCATGACCAAAGCAGATATGGTGGATATCATCTCAGGCGGAACCGGTTTAACCAAAGTTGAGACAGAGGCAGTGATTGATGCTTTTTTAACCACTCTGGCCGAATCCATGGTTGATGGTCGTCGGGTAGAATTCAGAAAGTTTGGAAGCTTCGGTGTTAAAAAACGGGCTCCAAAGCAGGCTAGAAATCCTGGAACAGGCGAAGCAGTCAATTTACCGGCTCGCTATGTGCCGGTATTTAAACCCTCTAGGTTACTACGCGATCGTGTGAATGATTCACTCATGGCTCGAGAATAGCAAAATATTACCACGATAAATTACTTTGTGGACTATGGTTGGGCTCTTATATTCGCGCCGCATTGAAAGAGGAGAAGCTACATGCCTTGTGGAAAAAAACGGAAACGGCGTAAGATCGCAACACATAAACGCAAAAAGCGTTTACGCTCCAACCGTCAAAAGAAAAAGATCCGTTAGGACTTTCTTAAAATTTTATATAGAGGGTGGTGGAACTTGTTCCGTCACCCTCTTTTTGTTCTAAAAATATCATGGCTAAAGCCCCAGAGCTCAATCATACATTTTCAGTTTCCCAGATTACGGGTCAGATACAGCATACCCTGGAAAAAGGATTTTCATCAGTATGGGTCAAGGGAGAAATCTCAAACCTGACTCGCCATAGCTCAGGTCATTGGTACTTCAGTCTGAAAGATGGTGGCGCGCAACTGGGTAGTGTTATGTTCAGGCGCCAGAACGAAGGCGTGAGATTTGAACCCTCCCACGGTATGGAAATAACGGTTCATGGGAGAATCTCAGTTTACCCACCTCAGGGACGTTATCAATTGGTAGTGGATCAAATGCTGCCAGCTGGCCAAGGGGACCTCCATCTCGCCTTTGAAAACCTGAAGAAAAAACTTCATGCTGAAGGTCTTTTTGACCCTTCCCGAAAACAAAGACTCCCATCCTATCCTGCCCGCATCGGTATTGTAACTTCGCCAACAGGTGCAGCTATTCGCGATATGATCAATATCCTGAGTCGCCGCTTTCCTCTGGCTGAGATTCTACTTTTACCGGTAAAAGTTCAGGGCGATGGCGCCGCGACTGAAATCGCTGCTGCTATTGATACTTTTAATAATATCAATGAATGTCAGGTCCTGTTGGTTGGAAGAGGGGGTGGCTCACTTGAAGATTTATGGGCCTTCAATGAAGAAGTCGTGGCGCGAGCCATTGCCCAGTCAAAAATACCAATAGTAAGTGCTGTTGGTCATGAAACAGATACAACCATTTCTGATTTTGTAGCAGATCATCGTGCACCAACCCCTTCAGCAGCAGCTGAATTGGTCGTTCCAGATCAAATTGAACTCCTCAGATGGTTTGGCCAGGTTGAACAATCATTACAATCGAATGTGCGGGGAAGAATTGATCGCTATGGCCAGAGGCTGGATGCCATTGCCGGATCCTATGCTTTAAAGCGACCTGAATTGATGATTGAGCAATATATCCAGAGGCTGGACCAATTTGAGGATCGATCCCTTCGGTCAACCCAAGACAAAATTACTCAACTAACTGCCAGGTTGGACAATCTATTCGTTTCTGTTGAAGCATTGAATCCCCTTCACATTCTGGACAAGGGTTATGCTGTCATAAGCGGACCAGAAGGAGCCGTTCTTCGTTCCATCGATGAAGTGTCTGATGGAATTGAACTGCATATGCGTCTCAAGGACGGGGAGGTCAGCTCCATCGCCAGCAAAGTAAAAAAAAGAAAAATAAAGTGACATCAGCCAGAGGGAGTTCCTAAATTTAATTATGAGTGAAAAAGACAAATCATTTGAAGACCTCATGCTTGAGCTCGAGACCCTGGTGTCTCAGTTGGAAGGTGAGGACCTGAAGTTGGATGATGCCATCAAGCAAAATGAACGCGCTTTAAAGTTGATACATCTTTGCCGCGATCGGCTGGATGCGGCCAGGCAAAAAATTAATAAACTGGTTCGTACTGCTGATGGTGGATTCGAAAAGCAATCGCTGGACTAAAGCTTCACCGGGGATATCATGAAATTTGCAATTTGGGGTTTTCAGAGTGATGCAGAGATTAAATCCTATGTTGAGGAGATTCTCGCTAAACTTCTCAATGAAGGGCATGAATTATTTATGCTGGATAGCTTTGCCAGGCAGATAGAGTGTGAAAACCCTGCAGTAAACATTATTGATGAGAATGCTATCCCACGAGATACTGATTTCATTATTTCCATTGGTGGAGACGGAACCTTGCTTTCATCCGCACAAGCTGTCATGCGTACACCCATACCCATTCTGGGGATTAATCTGGGAAGTCTGGGTTTTCTAACCACCCTGGAACGTGACTGGCAAGCGGGTCTGGACGATATTTTGAAAGGCCATTATCAGATTGAAGAACGCATGGTTCTGAACTGCCGATTGGAATTCGATGATGGCAGCGAGGAAAGATTGTGGGCTCTGAATGATGTCGTGATAGAAAGGGCTGATGTATTCAATCTGCTGGCTACTGAAGTCTGGGTTGGGGAGGAATTGCTCAATCGCTATCTTTCTGACGGTCTCATCGTATCAACTCCGACAGGCTCCACTGCATACGCATTGTCAGCTGGGGGCCCTATCATGGATCCCAGCCTGGAAGCCATCTCCATTACCCCCATTTCTCCGCACACGCTTTCAGTCCGCCCTGTTGTCTTAACAGGTGAAGAGAGTATATATATTCATTTAAGTCATCCAGATGGTCAGGCTCATTTGCATGTTGATGGGAAAAACACCCGGCATATTAATGGAAGTCTTCGCATTCGTATTCGTCCCAGCTCCTATCGAATCCAGCTAGTGGTTATGCAGGGGAATACATTTTATAATAAGCTTCGCAAGAAACTTAATTGGGGACAACGCTCTAGCTAAGAATCGGGTTATTTTATCTGGCTGTGCACTCTGTAAATACAGTCATTCATAACAACTGCAATTTCTGCATCGCTGACCATTTGGGCAGCATCTTCATTATAAACATTGTCTTGCATCCAGACCAACTTGATGCCGGCTTTCTTGAGTGAATTCTCCACGATGGGGATGACCTGGTCTGATCTTCTGAAAATGTTGACAATATCAATTTCTGACTTAATACTCTCAACATCAGGATAACATTTTAACCCGAACAATTGATCATGGCCGGGATTGACAGGTACCACCGTATATCCCTCTGACATCAAATATTTGCTGATCCAGTGACTGGGGCGAACGGGATTGGGAGAAGCGCCTACGACCGCAATGGTTTTGCTGTCTAAAAGAATCTGATGATGTTCAGTCATCAGTTCTGCACGAAAATATTTTTTAGAACATAGCCTGCAACATCAGGATTCTCTTTCAGGCGTCGACTGGAATAGGCATACCATTCACTCCCAAAAGGGACATAGATGCAAACTCGGTGACCCATGCGGATCAACGCTTCCAGACGTTTTACAATGGGGACCCCAAGAAGGGCTTGAAACTCGTATTTATCAGGAGAAATTTTCAGTTCACTGATGAGCTTCAGAGATTCATCAATTAAATAGGGATCATGAGTGGCAATCCCAACATAGGCACCTCTGACAAGCATCTCTCTCACCAGCTTGAGATAATTCTGTCGGACCTCATCAGCATCCTGATAAGCTATTTGTGGCGATTCCTTATAAATACCCTTACAGATTCTTAGATTGCCAGAACTGGCGGCTACCTTTGTGACATCATCCATGCTACGGTGCATGTAGGCTTGAATAACTGTACCCAATTGGGGGAACCGGGTTCTTAATCGATCATACATTTCAATCGTTTTATCTGTATAGGGTGAATCTTCCATATCGATGCGGATAAATACACCAGCCTCATGGGCTTTCTCAACAATGGCGGAGATATACTCGAAGGCCAGGTCTTCAGAGAGCTCAAGACCCAAAGCAGTTGGTTTGAGAGAAATGTTTTTTGTGATTCCGCTTTTAGCGACTTCTGTGATGAGATCAAGATATGAATCTCGTGCCTCTATAGCTTGATCATTCGACGTGACGGATTCTCCTAAGATATCAATCGTGGTCAGGAAGCCCTGATCATTAAGTTTTTTACAGGTCGCCATGGCGGAGGCAGTATCCTCACCTGCGATATAGCGTTTTGAAATCATTCTGACTATAAATCTGGGAGCCAGGGGCATCAGTGCAACGATGAGTTTATTGAACACATCTCCTCCGTGAAGTTTTAATCTGTTTCAGTCAAATACGTTCAGCGCAAAGGTCGCTGATAGTATTCGAAGACTTTGCCAGTATCGTGCCAATTGGGGTATTTTTGCAGGACGCGGGTGTGTAAGGAAAATTGTTGGGCTATGCCCTCACGGACATGTCCGGAAACATAGAGGTACCCACGTTTTTTGAGCCAATTCAAATATACTTTTTTGAGCATCTTCGCATAGCCCTGTCCCTGATGCTTTTCATCAAAGATAAAGGCATAGGTGTAAATGGTTTCATGATTTCCCAGCGTTGGATCCAGCGATGCCCATTGTTCGTCGCTGAAATTCTCCAGGGGAACTCCCACCAGAAAGCCAATAATTTCATCTCTTAGCACACCTACGAAGGGCAGTGTATGGGGATGATTGAAATATTTCCAGACGGTTTTTTTGGTGAAAGCAGTAGCAGCACCGAAGGGCTTTATAAGACCTTGAGAAATCTTGATGATTTGATCCGCATCTTTCGCAGATAGTGCCTGGATGAGTTTTATCTGAAAGTTCAGGGTTGCCGCAATTAGGGCGACCTCAGATCGGCTGGGTGTTTTGGCAGGGGGCTTGAAAAATTCCAATTGTGACATGGCGTAATAAGTTTAAAAGTACTCTCCACTTGAAGCCAATTGCTTTATGTGAATATAAGAATTTAGACTCGATGTGAAAGAGGGGGGATGCACTCTCATGAATTTTCCTAACCAGTTTTTAGTTGAATTGGGTCAGGCTCATCCTAATTTGAAAATACGGGTTTATCCGCTCAAAATGTAAAGGGTCAAAGTAGCTAAATGCTTAAAATGTTCATGTTGGGAAGTGGTAGCGGTGGAAACGCCTGTGTTGTAAAAAACGAAGATACTATGATTCTTATTGATGCCGGTTTCAGTGGTGCTGAAATACGGCGACGTATGCAGCTTGTTGACCTTGAACCAGATGATCTAGAGGCCTGTTTGATTACCCACGAGCATGGTGATCATATCAAAGGTGCCAGCATCTTATCCAGGCGTCATAAGGTTCCTTTACTCATGCATCCGGCAACAAAACGAGCAGGTCGCAAAAAATTCAATGGTTCGGAGAGAATGCGTCATTTTGAAATGAAGGAAGTCATGGAGCTGGGATCACTGAGAGTTACCAGTGTCCCTACCTTACATGATTCAGCCAGCTCAACTGGTTTTCTCATTGAAAGTGGAGGCGTGAGTCTAGGCTACCTCACCGATCTAGGGGCGGTAACCGAAGACAATTTTCTGGCCATGCGTAAAGCCGATTTCCTGGTCATGGAAGCCAATCACGATCGTGATATGCTCTGGAATGGACCCTATCCAGCCCATCTCAAAGCCCGTGTGGATAGTAGGGTAGGACATCTGTCCAATAAAGATAGTGCTGAATTTATCGCGCTTCTCGCTAAGCTGGGTAACTTAAATGGGGTTATGCTTGCTCATTTAAGCGAAAAAAATAATGATCCTGACCTGGCTTTGTCTGTCGTATCAGAAAGACAGGAACGGGATATTAATATTTTCCTGGCACGCCAGGACCAACCATCAACACCAATTGAAGTGGAGAAAAAATGAAATTATCAACAACCTTGAAAAGCATGCTCATCTTATTGGTCCTTGCAGGGATAATGAGTTGTAGCAAAGAAGCCAAAGCTCCCGAAGATGAATACATCAAAATGGAGACTTCTCTGGGTACCATCGTCATCGATCTTTTTGAGGCAGAGGCGCCTCTGCACGCAGCCAATTACAGAAAACTTGCTGAAGATGGCTCATTGGAAGGCATCTATTTTCATCGAGTGATCCCTGGCTTTGTGGTTCAAGGTGGTGATCCCAACACTCGAGACAATGATGACAGAAGCGATGATGGTCAGGGCGGTATCGGTGAGCGTATCCCAGCAGAAATTGGTCAACCTCACCTGAGAGGAGCGCTTGGAGCTGCCAGAACAGGACAGGGTAACCCTGAGAAACTCTCCAGTGGCAGTCAGTTCTACTTTTGCCTCGCTCGTCTAGCCCAACTCGATGGCGGTTACACTGTGTTTGGTAATGTAGTTGATGGTATGGATGTTGTTGATGAAATTGCCAAACTGGAGCGTGATCGTGGTGACAATCCTCTAGAGTCCGTGACCATTGTTAAAACCAGTATGGTCTCATCTGAAGATTACCAGAAATAGCATATGACCCGTCCCAGATTTGGTCTGGCATTAGGTGGGGGTGGCGCCAGGGGCTTTGCCCATATTGGTGTGCTCCAACGTCTGGACGAATTTGGATTCAGACCTGACATTATTACGGGATCCAGCATGGGCGCCCTGGTGGCGGCTACCTATATAAAAACCGGTAGTGCTGCAACAGCCTGGGCAGAACTCAATGGAATGGTTGATAGCGAGGAATTCAAAAAACTTGGAATGCACCTCATCAACGTGAAGGGTCGGGGAGGTGAATCTTTCTGGCATCAGGTATCTTCAGCGATTCAAGATCGTATCATTATCAATTTGGCTCACTCTAAACCTGGTCTGGTGCGACCAGAACGTGTGGAAGATGCTATAAAAACGGTTATTACTGAAGATTCCTGGTTTGATTCCGGAACTGAATTGGGAATCGTCGCCACCGATCTGTACTCAGGTGAGGATGTCTACTTCACGGAGGGTCCTCTTTTGCCAGCGGTTATGGCATCTATAGCTATTCCCGGGTTTTTACCACCCGTATATCACGAAGGTAAGACGCTTGTTGATGGTGGTGTATCTCAACAGGTACCCATCCGGATGGCGCGGGAAATGGGTGCAGATTTTGTCCTGGCAGTGGATGTGGGGCAGGACATCAATCCCATGGCAGATATGGACAATGCCATGGCCATTATGAGTCAGAGCGAGAATATTCGTTCCTGTCATTATCGCGACATGTTAAACCAGGAAGCTGATGTACTATTACTCCCAGAAATGCCAGGTGTGCATTGGTCAGCTTATGATCAACGGGAGGCTTTTGTTGATCTTGGAATCGCAGCTTTTGATGAACGACGCGTAACCTTTGAGAAAGTCTGGTATCAAAGAAGACACCCCCTAGTGGGATGGATAAAAAATCTCTTTGGTTAAGAGATCAACTCAAACGAGTAAGGATTAAACATCATCATGCGTCAATCTTTTAAACTGTTTTTGCTTGTCATTCTGGTTCTTTTGTCAATGAACCTCTGGGGACAGCAGGCACCCGGGGAAATTTTAATAGCAGAATTTGTTTCAAGTCAGAGCGCAGCACTGGCAGGGGAGACACTTGATGTAGCCATAATCGTAGACATCCACCATCCCTGGCATGTGTATGCCCCCAAGGGAAATGACGAGTTTACTATTCCCGTTTCTTCCTCCATTAATGCTGAGGGTCAACCCTTTAGCGTTGGTGAATGGATCTATCCTAAAGCGGAAATGATAGCAGTAGCTGGTGTTGAAGAACCTGCTGCAGTTTATGGCGGTCAAATTATCCTACGCACCACTCTGGATATTGCTGAAGATATTACGGACCCACTTCAGATTAATGGCGAGGTCTATTATCAGGCATGTGATGATGCACAATGTCTGATTCCTGCTGCCATAAATTTTTCTTATGAACTACCCGTTGCTGAGGCTGCAAGTCAGCGCACGGCTACCCATAGCGAGTATTTCCAGGAATTTGCTCCCCAAACTGCTTCAGAGACAGTTTCGGAATCAGTTCCTGAAGAGGATGAGATTTCCGGTCTGGTTGATGACTATGGAATTTTTCTGACTTTCTTCATCATTTTCTTTGGAGGATTGGCCTTAAACTTAACTCCCTGTGTGTATCCATTAATTCCTATTACCATCAGTTTCTTTGGTGGACAGGAAACCAGCAAGGGTCGCACCTTCTGGATGGCTCTGGCCTATGTACTGGGAATTGCTGTGACCTACTCCATCCTGGGTGTGGTAGCCGCACTGGGCGGTGGTTTATTTGGAGCCTTACTCACCAATCCAATCGTGCTCATTGGAATTGCTGCCATTCTTGTCGGGCTGTCTCTTTCCATGTTTGGAGTGTATGAATTTAGATTGCCTACAGGATTGATGACGGCTGCCAGTCAATCTAAAGCAGGTGTTTTCGGATCCTTCTTTATGGGTTTAACCCTGGGGATTGTAGCTGCTCCATGTGTGGGTCCTTTTGTGATTGGACTGCTCACCTATGTAGCTGCTCAACAAAGCGTGGTGCTGGGCTTTAGCATGTTCTTCACCCTGGCTATGGGATTGGGATTACCTTATCTCTTTCTCGCCATGTATTCTACCAAACTTTCATCTTTACCGCGTTCAGGAACGTGGATGATCGGGGTTCGGGTCATCTTTGGTTTCGTGCTAATTGCCATGGCTATCTATTTCCTCATGCCCCTATTGGGTGGATATGGAAATCTCGTGATGTCCCTTTTCCTCATTGGATCAGGTATCTATCTCATCATGTTTGACAATAGCGCTGAAGGAAATCTCGTTTTTAACCGGATCAAGCAGGGTATCGCTATCATTCTGATTATTATTGGTACCTGGATGGGTATCCCTGAACCAGAACACATGGGAGAAGGTATTGCCTGGGAACACCCCACCAGCCAGTTGGAATTGGATGCGTTGTTAGCTTCTGATGCTCCCATCATGATTGACGTTTATGCGGACTGGTGTATTCCGTGTAAGGAGATGGATAAATTCACTTTTCCTGATGCGGAGATTGTCAATCTTTCCAAGAAATTCACAGCCATAAAAATTGATATGACCAAAGACTCAGGTGATTTTGAGAAATATTTCCAGCAGGAATATTCCATCAAAGGAGTGCCTTCCTACATCTTTATGAGTGGGGGCAAAGAACTCACCTCACTACGTTCGACAGGCTATGAGAATGCTGATGAATTTCTCAAGCGGATGCAACAAGCTCTAGAATAAGATTCATAGCTGTGTCTTTCCAAATAGTTCTCTATGAAGAGTATGTGACTGAGGCAATTACATAGTTATCTTCAATAAGTCCAGTCTACATTACGAGCTAGACCTGAGGTGGAAATGCGCAAGTCGCAACGCAACATAATATTTTTAATAATTACACTACTTTGTGGGTCTCTTGCCTATGGCCAGGAAGATGGAGAAAATCTTCCGTATTGGATATTTTTCCGTGACAAAGAAGTGACTGATCAAGCAGATTTTAACCCGATGGATTACGATTATTCACACCTCTCTCAACGAGCTCTGGCTCGCAGAGCCCTACGGGGCACCATCACAGGTCCTACTTATCAGGATTTGCCAGTATCTGCAAGGTACATTGGTGAAATTTTAGGAGCTGATGTTAAGGTTCGGACTGTGAGTCGCTGGTTGAATGCTGTTTCTGTTCTGGCGTCACCAGATTTTATTGCACAAATCGATGGCAACACCATTGTCAAGAAGACCAAACGTATCCACAAAGTCACAAAGCGTTCCATCAAGCGTATGACCCGAGATGAAGAAATCTATGTTACAGATACGGACTATGGTGCCAGCTATGACCAAAATGAGCAGATCAATGCCATTGCCGCCCATGAACTTGGCTATACCGGTACGGATGTATGGCTGCTTATGCTCGACACTGGATATTTTACCGATCATCTGGCTTTCCAACAGGAACGGATCGTTGCTGAATATGATTTTATTCAGGGTGATTCAATCACTTCCAACCAAGAGGGTGATGGGCCACTACAACATAATCATGGCACTTTGTGCGCATCAGTCGCTGGAGGGTTCCTCGATGGCCAATTCCGTGGACCAGCATACGGATGCAAATATCTTCTGGCAAAAACTGAAATGTATTACAACGAGATTGAGGCTGAAGAAGATTTATACATAGCAGCTCTGGAGTGGGGTGAAGCTTTGGGAGCTGATATTGCTTCCAGTTCGCTGGGATACAATAATTGGTATACTTATGCAGATATGGATGGCGAAACAGCCATAACTACTCGGGGTGTTGACCATGCTATCAGTCTGGGGATGGTTTGTGTGACGGCGGCAGGGAATGAAGGAGGATCCGATTGGTACTATATTATCGCACCTGCAGATGCTGACTCTGTTATTTCTGTTGGTGCAGTCGATGGATCCAATGTCTCTCCGACTTTTAGTTCGCACGGTCCTACCTATGATGGCCGCATTAAGCCTGAAGTTGTGGCTCGAGGCGTTGGTACCTACGGCGCTGGCACAAATGGCATTGATTCTTTTATCTCTGGTCAGGGGACTAGTTTATCCACACCACTTGTAGCCGGAGCATGTGCTCTCATTCTGGAAGCACATCCGAATTGGACACCCATGATGGTCCGAGAAGCGCTTATGCTGACGGCTGATGGGAATACCTCTCCAGATAATACGCGGGGTTTTGGGCTCATTGATGTTGTTGCAGCGATCAATTATGATTTCGGTATCATACCGGGAGATGTGAGCGAAGATGATGAGCTCAATATCAGCGATGCAGTACTGCTATTAGAATGGGTTCTGTCAGATATTGAAATTACTGAACTTCAATTTGAAGTCGCTGATATCAACAATGATAACTACCTCGATATTCTTGATATCGTTGTGCTTATTGAGTGGATTCTCACACTATAGACAATTTTATGATTTTTATTTAAAGCCCCCTGTGGGGCTTTTTTTATTGTAGTTAGGTTTGAAAGCGCTAAAATGAGCCAAATGGAACAACCTGAAAAACCCGAACTATTACCATTCATAATTGATGGTCCTCCCTGGGAGAAAAAACATGAACTAGGTTTCTTCGTGGCCTTTATCGAAACGATAAAAGCCTTTTTGTTGAGACCCGCTGCCACCTTTAGTGTCATGAGAAGACAGGCTGGGATTGGTGATGCCCTGGTTTTTACGGTAGCTATTCAGGTGTTTACCTTTTTGTGGACTTTCGCCATCACTGAACCCAATCCGGATATGTTCCTACCGCAAAATCCTGAGCTCCGTGATATGCTGGATCTACCTGAAAACTTTTCCCAGATCATGGTTTTGGCATATCCCATTTCGGTCATTTTACTCCAGTTCGTTTCAGCCTTTGCAGTTCACCTTGCCTTGAAATGGAGAGGTCTCCAAACCTATGATTTTACGCTGATCTTTAGAATGTTTGCTTATGCAAGTGGAACCGCTTCGCTATTGTTACTTATCCCAATTCTGGGAGGAGCGTTCTCACTTGGAATGACGATCTATCTTGGATATGTGGGCTTAAGAACCATTTACGCCCTGGATGCAGGATCTTTTATGATCACAGCCATCATGGCTATCTTCTTGACCCTGGGCTTATACATTCTTTCCGTTTTAGGGATTACAATTATCGTCCTGATTTTATCAGTTATCATTTAAGCATTTATTCTCAATTGTGAGATATCCCCTTACCAAATCCAATTTCTAGAGTCTAAAAGATATGGACAGTTCTCGGGCGAGGGAACTTACTTATCACAATACCGTTCCAGTTTAAGAAGAAAGGGGTACACCATGTTGACATTCCATGCTCTGAGAGCTAACTTCCCACCACTTATGCGGGTATATAAACTATTATTGGTGATCCTTATGGTTGGAGTAATTCAATCTTGTTACACCATGCTGTATCCACCTCAAACACTTCCACAAACTGTAACTACCGTTGTTTCCGAGCCTGCCATGGTCAGCACGATAGGCGGGACTGGAATGTATGGATGGGATCCCTATTGGGAACCCGCTCTGCCCTTCACAAGTTATCACCGTGGATATGGTGCCTCTTATTACAGTCCTTACAATTATTACGATTACCATCACCCACACTATGCACCTGTTTATGTCGTAAGTGAAACCAGAGATCCAGCACCAGCCCGCGATTTTAATCGGGATGAAAAACAGGGTGGCTCCAGAGTGCGTGAGATGAACGGTTCTTCAGTACCAGCCAGCACTGGGAGTAAGAGTGGTTCACAGGGACTGCGTAGTGGGATGACCTCAGGATCTTCTGGAGTGATCTCACCTATTATTCCACCTCCCGTTGTGACCCCCCAAAAAGAGAATAAAACAAAAACACCCCAAAAAATGGTTGCTGACCCTCCCAAAAAAACACGAACCAAGCAGGTGAAAGTCACCAAACCACAGCCTAAGCCTGTAAAGAACCAAAAAGAAACGCAAAAATCGGATACGCCTTCTCAAAAACGTACTAGAGTCCGGAAGTAGTTCACCATGAAAAACAGAATATTATTTATTACCATGATCTTATGGGGAGTCAGTCTATTCTCTCAAAATTATCTTGATGTCATCAGGCCCTTTCGAGGAATGAGAGGTATTTCTGGATCGGAGAGCGGCGTTATCCCTGCCTCCATGGGCGCCAGCAATGCACTCATGGGTAATCCAGCACTGCTCAGTTTTAACGAGAAAGCCTTTTTTGCCGCTGACATGAGCTACGATCAAGTCGCTGGTAGAAGCGTCTTTAACTCTATGATCGGAGAGAATCCCCAGGCGCAAAATCTGCGTTTGAACAGCCTGACTTATATCAAACCCATTCAAGTATATCGTGGGGCCTGGGTCTGGGGCGTCAATCTGCAGCGTGTGAACGCCTTCAGTAGTATCAGCCAATTCAATGATTTTGACCCCGATGGGGATTTCTACTATAAATACCTCCATCAGGAAAATGGGGATTTGTATGCCTTGACTGCCGGGACATCGGTCATGGTTACAATGAACACCAGTGTAGGTTATGCGCTAAGCTATCTCAACGGCAAGAATTCCTTTAGCCAGCTGTATGAAGAAACGGACCCCCACGATATTTATACTTTTGATCGATTTATAGATAGTTTGCAGTTTAGCCCAAGTTATAATGGATTTGGCGCCCGTGTAGGGCTCTTAAGTGAAATGTCTGAAAACCTCAATTTTGGTGTCTCCATTGAGCTGCCTTCGCGTATATCGGTAGATGAATCTGCCAGTCGCGATTCCATTGAATGGTATGGTGATGGCAATAAGCAGATTTATTCTCACGATAAGTGGTCTGGACTAGAGTACACAGCCTGGGGACCCTGGAGAATAGGGCTAGGCTTGGGCTTTGTGGCCAACCCATTCGAAGCAAGTATCAATTACCGCTACCATAGCTACTCTACAGTCTCTATGAAGGGTGATTTATATGATACGGAAACCGGGGAAAGCCTGGAAAATGTAGTGGACGATCAGGTGAGTAGTTTTGTACAAGATGTCCATGAATTTTCTGCCTCTCTGCTCTGGGCTCTTGATCCATTGAACCTTTCATTTGCAGCCACGCTCATGAATGATCCCCTCAACTATCGTTTTGATAATATTATTCGCATGGATGTGGGTTTGGGATATCAGCTTCGCTCTGGAATCGGATTCACCCTGGCTTTTCGCAATGAACAGTGGCAAAGTGACCTCAACCATACATTGGGGAGCGATGTGGAGCGCTCAGTGGATGTGGAAAATTCCTTCTCTAATATTCAATTTGGATTGAAATACATACTATGATACAAAAAAGTACGCCTGGGAAATGGATAAAGTTTTTATCCCTTATCGGTATGGCCAGTTTCCTCTTCGGCCAAAGTGCCTGGAATACGGGAAACTTGAGTTTCGACTATCAGACGTATACAACTCCAGCTGAATCTCTAAATCTTTCAGGTGATCTCCTCTCAGATGAGGTACCCCATGAAGGGGTGGGAGGTTTTGAGCTAAGCGTAGGAGATACCAACCTGGTAACCCTGCTGGCCTATGATCTTAATGTCACTGATGGTGATACTCTCGCCGATATCTTCGTCATTTTTATGAGTGATACCCTGCCCCTGGAAGAAGGGAGCTATAGTGTTAATCCCTCTCCAGATGCTCTGAAGATGTTTGTTTGGTTGAGCGAACTGGACCCAGAAAGTTTGGCAGGACTTATTGATGCCTCTTTCACTCTGGACTCTCTGGCTGCTTTCAATCCTTATCTATCCCTTTCAGGTGAATTTGATATTATTGCGGTTGATGATTTCCACTTTGAGATGAATTTTTTCGGAGTGATGGTCAATATCAATACAAGTATTCAACCGAGGACCATCAGCAATGGAAGTTTTGAACTTTGGAACACCCTGCCGGTTTCAGTCTATTCCCACGGTAGCCTTGATTACAATGCAGGAGAAGATTATGGAACCATCATTGGAGCTTTAAATCCAATTGCCGATCCCGAGGGGGTTGGTGCTGTCCTATCTCAGACTGGTGATACGCTAACATATAATATTATCTCTTATAAAGAGCTCTCAGACAACGTCTATGATGTTTATGGAGTGATACTGGTTGGAGACGAGTCTCACTTTCCTTTAGATGGCAGTTTATCAGTGTTCAATATTTCCCCTCTCAGCAATGAGTTACCCTGGGCTGTGCCCTATATGATGCAGGATGTGTCTGTTGATGAAATTCTTCAACTGCTTGAATCGGGAGAATTGCCTGGTCTGGACCAGTTCACCCAACTTTACCTTCCCATAGGCGTGGGCAATGCCTTTTTCGACTACACTCCTGAGGGGAATGCGGAGCTTGATGTAGAGGGAATTCTAATGACCAATAGCTCTGCTGATGTTATTACATTGAGTACACAGTGGTATTTATCAAATAGTCCTATAGTATCAATTGATCACCAGGGTTTTGATTCTCCCACGGTCAGCAATCTCGTTGGTTACTCCTATCCCAATCCATTCAACAGCAGCACCCTTATTCCAATTCAACTCGCCTCTGGGCAGGTTATTTCTGCTCGCCTCTACAATGTACTGGGGCAAGAGGTACACGCGCTGGAGTTTGGATATCTTGGACCAGGGCATCAGCAGCTGGCTATTGATCTGCTTGACAGCAATCTCGGTGGGGGGCTATACTACTACTCTCTTTTTTCCCAGCATGGATACATGGGAAGTGGGTCCTTCGTTTATCTGAAATAGACCTTCAGACTACCTCTCTGGGTATATATTTGTCCCTCGGAGATAAAAATCATCATATAAGCAAAAATTAATCTCCAGAGGGCTTCTTTTGGCATGATATTTACATAAGTTTATTGTGATGTTTTACGAACAATTCTCAGGATTAAATCTACTCGCCATACACAGGAGAAATAAATGACACGTAAGATGGTAACCATCGACGGGAATGAAGCTGCTGCATACATTGCCCACAAAACAAACGAAATTTGCGCTATCTACCCCATCACCCCCTCATCAAACATGGGTGAGTTGGCTGATGCCTTTAGCGCACAGGGAAGAAAAAATATCTGGGGTACAATTCCCACTGTAGAAGAAATGCAAAGTGAAGGTGGAGCTGCTGGAGCAGTCCACGGTGCTCTTCAGACTGGTGCATTGACCACTACATTCACAGCCTCTCAGGGCTTGCTTCTCATGATCCCCAACATGTATAAGATTGCTGGTGAATTAACCGCAACAGTATTTCATGTATCAGCTCGGTCTCTTGCCGCTCAAGCACTATCCATTTTTGGTGATCACTCTGATGTGATGGCCACACGTGGCACTGGTTGGGGAATGTTGGCTGCAAACTCAGTTCAGGAAGTCATGGATTGCGCATTGATTGCTCAGTCAGCCACTCTGCAAACCAGAGTGCCCTTCATCCACTTTTTTGATGGTTTTCGTACCTCACACGAAGTAATGAAAATTGAGCAGCTCAGTGATGATGATATTAAAGGTATGATTGATGATGAATGGGTGATTGCACACCGGTCACGCGGTATGAATCCCAACAACCCAGTTCTCCGCGGAACTGCTCAGAATCCTGACGTATTCTTCCAGGGGCGCGAAACAGTGAATCCCTATTATGAAGCCGCCCCAGAATTGGTACAGAAGACCATGGATCGCTTTGCTAAAATTGTTGGTCGTGACTATCACTTATTCGATTATGTCGGTGCTGAAGATGCTGAACGCGTCATCATTATCATGGGCTCTGGAGCAGAAGCTGTCGAAGAGACGGTAACACAGATGATCGCAGAGGGTGAAAAAGTCGGTATGGTCAAAATTAGACTTTTCAGACCTTTTTCAATTAAACATTTCATCTCCTCACTACCTGCCTCAGTCAAAAAGATTGCCGTTCTTGATAGAACCAAAGAGCCAGGTGGTGCCGGCGAACCCATGTATCAGGATGTGATTACAGCTTTTGCCGAAGCCAAAACTGAAGACTATTATCAGTTTGATGAGATGCCTATTATTGTTGGAGGGCGCTATGGTCTTTCTTCAAAAGAGTTCACACCTGCAATGATCAAAGGTGTTTACGACAATCTCATTGCTGATAGACCCAAAAATCATTTCACCATTGGTATCAATGATGATGTTTCATTTACATCCCTCACGTATGATTCAAATTACAGAACTTCCAAGGGAAAAGTGTTCCGCGGTCTCTTCTATGGTTTGGGTTCTGATGGAACCGTAGGTGCCAACAAAAACTCAATCAAGATTATTGGTGAAGGCACTGACAATTTTGCTCAGGGCTACTTTGTATATGATTCCAAGAAATCTGGAAGTACCACCACCTCTCACCTTCGCTTTGGTAAGGACGAAATAAAATCAACTTACCTGATTGATCATGCCAATTTTATTGCCTGTCATCAGTATGAATTACTGGAAAAGTTTGATATCCTGGATACGGCTGAAGAGGGTGCTACCTTCTTGCTTAATAGTCATTTAAACAAAGATGAAATCTGGGGTGCTCTTTCACGCAAGTATCAGAAGCAAATCATTGATAAGAAACTGAAATTTTACGTGATTGATGCGGTTACGGTGGCCCGCGAAACAGGTATGGGTCTGCGCATCAACACCATTATGCAAACCTGTTTCTTCGCTATTTCTGGTATTCTCCCCAAGGATGAATCCATTGCGAAGATCAAAGAGGCCATTAAAAAGACCTATGGTAAGAAGGGTGATGCAGTAGTAGAGAAAAACTACCACGCTGTTGATCAATCTGTCTCCAATCTTTTTGAAGTCGACGTCCCGGATACATTGAATGGAAGCGACGCTCTGCGTCTGATTGTTCCTGAAGCAGCCCCGGAATTTGTTCAGAAGGTGACTGCAGAAATCATTGCCGGTCGTGGTGATGACCTTCCTGTAAGCGCCATTCCAAATGATGGTACCTGGCCAACTGGAACCACCCAGTGGGAAAAGAGAAATATTGCTCTCGAAGTTCCTGTCTGGGAACCAAACATATGTATCCAGTGTAACAAGTGTGCCATGGTTTGTCCACATGCTGCCATTCGTCCAAAAGTGACAGATGAGAAAGCCTTCGATGATGCTCCTGAGTCGATTAAGCATACTAATGCCAAGGGTAAAGAATGGGAAGCCGGATCACAGTATATCCTCCAGGTAGCGGTAGAGGATTGTACAGGTTGTAACTTGTGTGTTGAAGTTTGTCCCGCCCGCGATAAGACAAATCTCAGTCGTAAAGCTATTAACATGGCTGAGCAGCGTCCACTCCGTGAAGCAGAACGTGCCAACTGGGCTTTTTTCACAGAGCTTCCTGAAGTTGATCGCAGTAGCGTAAGACATGACACAGTTAAAGGTGCCCAACTCCTACAGCCGCTGTTTGAGTTCTCAGGCGCCTGTGCTGGTTGTGGTGAAACTCCCTATGTGAAACTTACCTCCCAATTATTTGGGGATCGTATGGTGATTGCCAATGCCACGGGTTGTTCATCTATTTATGGTGGCAACCTGCCGACCACACCATGGTCTACCAATAAAGCTGGACGGGGACCTACCTGGAATAACTCTCTCTTTGAAGACAATGCTGAGTTTGGTCTGGGTTACCGCCTGACCATCGACAAGCACGAGGAACATGCCAAAGAACTCATGACTCTGTTGAAAGATGATATTGGAGTTGAGTTGGTCAGTGCAATTGTCAATGCATCCCAAGCCAATGAGCCTGAGATTTTTGAACAACGTATGCGCGTCAAAGAAATGACTGATATTGTTGAAAAACTGGATACTCCTCTCAGCAAACAGCTGCTTTCCGTGGCTGATAACCTGGTTAAGAAGAGTGTCTGGATCATGGGTGGAGACGGCTGGGCCTACGATATTGGTTATGGTGGCCTAGATCATGTCCTCGCTTCAGGCAAGAATGTGAACATTCTGGTTCTGGATACTGAGGTCTATTCAAATACGGGTGGCCAGAAATCTAAATCTACACCTCTGGGTGCTGTGGCGAAATTTGCCGCTGCTGGAAAACCATCTGAGAAAAAAGATCTCGGTATGATGGCTATGAGCTACAAAAATGTCTATGTCGCTTCGGTAGCCATGGGTGCCAGTGATGCACAGACAGTACGTGCCTTCATGGAGGCTGAGGCCTATGAAGGTCCATCGCTTATTGTTGCCTACAGCCAGTGTATAGCACATGGAATTGATATGGCCAAGGGTATGAATCAACAGAAACTGGCCGTCGATAGTGGATATTGGACACTGTACCGCTACAACCCAATGCTGGCCTTAGAAGGTAAGAATCCACTCAAACTGGACTCCAAACCTCCTAAAAAGCATGTGCGTGAATATTCCATGAATGAAACCAGGTTTACTATTCTGAGCCGTATTGACCCAGAATTGTCAGCAAAATATATAGAAGCGTCTGATGTCGCCGCCAAGAAAAAGTATGAGTATTATGCTAAACTTGCAGCCATGTCTTACGATGAAGCTTAAGTGAAGATCATAAAGGAATAAATGATATGCGTCTAAGTACAAAATATATGGGCTTGGAATTAAAGAATCCTTTAGTTCCCTCTGCTTCACCGTTAACTGAAAAGTTGGATAGCATCAAAGTGCTGGAAGACAATGGAGCTTCAGCGGTTGTTCTCTTTTCATTATTTGAAGAGCAGATCGAAAAGCAAGACAGCTCTCTGGAATATTTCACTGAGTATGGAACTGACTCTTTCGCTGAATCTCTGAGCTTCTTTCCAGATGCACATGAGTTTAAAGCAGGACCAGATGAATATCTGGAAAATGTCAGGAAGATCAAAGCTGGTGTGGATATCCCAATCATCGCTAGCCTGAATGGCAATACTCCTGGTGGTTGGATGGAATATGCCAAGAAAATAGAGCAGGCAGGAGCTGACGGGCTGGAATTGAATATCCATTATCTTCCCGTAGATTTTAATGAAACCAGCGCTGATGTGGAAAAACGCTACATTGATATCGTCAGTTGGGTGAAATCCAATGTGAATATTCCCATTGCCGTGAAAATCGGCTCTCGTTTTAGTTCACTACCAGCTATGGCAAAAGCACTTGAAGGTGCTGGCGCTGATGCGCTGGTTATGTTCAACCGTTTTTATCATCCCGATATTGACCTGGAAAAGCTGGAAACAAAACGGAAAATCCAATTGAGCCATAGCCGGGACATTCGCCTGCCAATGCGCTGGATCTCTATCCTGCGTGGCAATGTGAATCTGAGTTTTGCCGCCAGCACGGGTGTGCACAGTGCCAGTGATGTTCTCAAGCTCGTCATGTCAGGTGCTGATATCACCCAGTTAACCTCTGCCCTCATGGCTCATGGTCCTGAGGTGATCAACAAGATTAATGAGGATTTAATTAGCTGGATGAATGAGAATGAATATCAGAGTATCTCCCAGATGAAGGGGAGTATGAGTCTGATCCATCGTCCTGATCCCAAAACCATCGTACGTGATAACTATATGCGTACTCTGCTGGATTTTCAGGCCAATACTAAGCTCTAACTAAATTACTGTCTGATTGCGGGACTCGAATTTTCGGGTCCCGCTTTTTTTTACAAGCAATACCAATTTCTTTACACGTCATGATTATATTATGGGATAGCAGTGCTATAATTTGTGTTCTCACCTAAACTTAAGGTTATAGGAAGATAAATGATGACATCAAATAAATCAGAGCAACGCAAAGGCTTTTGTCCTGTGTATGACATCGAGTGTCCTGCAGGTCCCGATGCCGCAGAAGCATGTGAAAACCGCTTTAGAGCTGACTACAATCCTTTAACCAGTTTTCGCGATTCGGAAATTGAGCATTGCGCGATTTACCGCATGGAACAGAAAGCAGAACTCGCCAGGGAAGCAGGCGAAGATGCAGAAGATATTGAAGATTCATCCAAAGACGGGGAGTAATGTTGTGAACGCCGCTGAACAATCATCTGAATTTAAGTCCGTACAGGATGTGCTTAAACGAGCCATCCTCTTAGAAATGAATGGTAAAGAGTTTTTTGCCATGGCTGCCAAGACGGCCACATCGCCTGTAGCTAAGGAACTCTTTGAGCATATGGTCAAAGAAGAAGCGCATCACTTGAAAATCCTTCAATTGACTTTTAAGCGTCATTTGGATGAGGGAAAGGTGATCTTACCCTCTGAAGAAGAGTTACAGTTCGGTTTTCAGGATCCCATTATTGATAAATCATTTCTCATGGAATTAAGAAATAGCAATTTTGATTCCTCAGCAATTAGTATTGCGCTCACACTGGAGGAACGTGCTTTCAAATTCTACCAGAAGGAGGAGCAAGCTGCTACTGATCCTGATATCAAGCAGCTTTTTACCTGGTTGACTGACTGGGAGCTTGATCATCACCAAAAGCTCATGGCTTTGGAGGAAGATTTTAGACAGGAAGTCTGGAATGACTCAAATTTTTGGCCGATGTAGTCGACCCCTTCATACAGGTTAGATTTCAAAGCACGGGCTTTTCCCGTGCTTTGTGTTTTTAGTCTTGATCAAGGCATCCTTACTTCAGATTATTCTCATTAATTCTTTACTGTATTTGGACTGAGATATATTGCATGGCTGAGTTAAGAGACCTATTTTCCAGTAACAAATTTTGAGGGAATTATGAAACGCTTCACATATTTATTTAGTATCCTTTTATTGAGTACAGCCGTTGCCCAGGTTTATGAAAACACCAATGTACCCTGTAAGCCTCTTGCAGAAATGGCTGGTCATTATGACCGCATGGCCAAGGCAGCATTGAGAGCAGATGTATGGGACTGGGATGTTCATTATTACAATTTGGATCTGGACATTGATATCGAGACAGAAATTGTGACAGGAAAGGTGGAAATATATTTCACCCCAAAGACGCCAGATTTGGAAAGTATCCAACTGGACCTCAGCTCCATCCTTAGCGTAGATTCCATATACATGAACGGTGCTGTATTTAACCATGCCTCTGATATTCTCAGTATTACTCTAGATGGAATTTATGCCATAGATGAACCAGTCGTAGTAGGCGTTGCCTATCATGGACACCCGATGGAGAGTGGATTCCAGGCCTTCAAATTTGGGACCCAGAGTGGTATTCCCATGATCTCAACCCTGAGTGAACCCTATGGTGCCCGGACCTGGTGGCCCTGTAAAGATGTACCTACAGATAAAGCGGATTCCGTACGGATCAGCATTAAAGTGGATGAAACTTATACCGCCGTGGCCAATGGCTTGCTCACTTCAGAAGTAGATAATAGTGATGGCACTAAGACCTGGATCTGGGAACATAAATATCCAGTTACTACCTACTTGATTTCATTGGCCATCACCGAATACAAATATTGGACCGAAACCTATCATTTTGCAGAAGGTGATTCCATGCCATTGGAATACTGGATGTATCCCAGTTATGCAACCAACGATAATATTGATCGATGGAATCTCACGGCAAACATGATTGGTATCTTTAGCGAGGCTTATGGTAAATATCCCTACTCAGAAGAAAAATACGGGATGGCTCAGTTTAGCTGGGGGGGTGCCATGGAGCATCAAACCTGCTCAAGTATGGGGTCCTCCAGTGAAAATACTATCGCCCACGAATTAGCGCATCAATGGTGGGGTGATATGGTCACCTGCAGCAATTTCCATCACATCTGGATCAATGAGGGCTTTGCCACCTATTCAGAGGCCCTGTACTGGGGTGAGAAAATCGATGATAATGCCTATCATGCTCACATGGCCAGCAAAGACATGAATTATTCGGGATCCATTTACCGCTCAGATACCAGCAGTGTGTGGTCCATATTCGATTATATCGTTTACGGTAAAGGAGCCTGGACCTTGCACATGTTGCGACATGTGATTGGGGATGAGAATTTCTTCGAAACTCTGGCTCAATACAGGGCTGCCTTTCTATATAGTCATGCCTCCACTGAAGATTTCCAGGGGGTGGCTGAGGTCGTATGGGGTCAGGATCTTGAATGGTTTTTCGACCAATGGATATACGGTATAGGTAGACCATCCTACAGATGGTGGTGGAGCGCCAATGGACCGGATGAATTTGGGAATTCACAAGTGACCGTCCATGTTGATCAAATCCAAAGCAGCTCATTGCCAACTTTTAAGATGCCAATCGATCTAAGCTTTAGCGATGGGAGCAATGAGGTAAACATGATGATCTGGGATTCGCTAAGAGCCCAGGATTTCAATATCACCCTTAATTTCCTCCCAACTGAACTTACTTTTGACGAAAATGAGTGGATACTAAAAAGTGCCAGCCAGATAGCCAATGTAGATGGAGGTTACTATCCTGAATCCTTTAAACTGCTCTCAGCCTACCCAAATCCTTTCAATAGTGAAGTCAATATTCCATATGCCACGGGTGCCAATTTTAATGGGAGCTTATCCATCTACGATCTTCGGGGTAGGGAAGTATACTCGATGTCCTTGCACCACGAGACAGCATCTGTACATGAATTCCAATGGAACGGGAAGGATAACCAGGGAATCAGTCTTGGTTCAGGACTCTATATCATTCAGCTTACTTCACTCGGACATGGAAGCTTCTCTCAAAAACTTTCCATCCTGAAATAATCTTCGGCCATAGTTCAGGTTAATTTTCACCGCATTATGAGGGTTAATGACCTGTGTCTCATGGTTTGGCAACATATTTGCCCTTAAGTCATCGCAACGAGAAATTTTAATCAAGATGATAGGAAGTTATGAAGGAAGAAAAAAAGGTCGGATACTCAGCATTGATTGTCGGTGCAATCTCCCTGGGAGAAGCATGGATGAATATTCTGGGTGGCGCAGCAGATGCCTTTGACATCTTTTTTCTGGGGCTGGGTCTCATCGCCAGCCTAGCTGGTATAGCCTTGATTATTCAAAAGGGTAGTTCAACCGCTGAGGAATAGTCCTCTCTCACGGACAGATCCAATTGGAAATATTCTCTAAATTATATAAAGTTCAACTGGGATTTCTCGCTATTAAGAGTAATATTCTCACAAATAGTAGTTTGATGTAGTAGCACCCAATTTCGGGAAATTTCACTGGTTAATGAAACAAGGAGCCATATTGTGATTCGATTGACTAAAGCTGGGGAATATGGACTAAGAGCCGTCAGGTATCTGGTCGAAAATGGAGATAAGAGCCGGATCAGTATCGGTGATATCTCAGAAAACAAAAAAATTCCCGAGCCATTTCTTAGAAAATTGTTCAAACCTCTGGTACAACAGGGGATAATAAATAGCACACGTGGTGTCTCAGGTGGCGTTCGTTTAGCACGTGATCCAAAGGAGATTACCATTCTCGAAGTGGTGGAGGCTCTTGAAGGACCCCTGGCATTGAACGAATGTCTTCTGGAAGATTCAACCTGTGAATTCCTGGATGAATGTGGAATGCACAATGTGTGGGAAGAAGCTCAAGCCGCCATGTCGAAGGTCTTGCGTTCAAAGAATTTGACGGATCTAAAGCTATAATCACGCTCAGAGCCATAAATTTTTAGATTTTAATGAGGGAAGCATGACAAACGAGACATCAAAACTGCGAGTAGCACCAGAAATTTATCCCAAATGGGAAAAAATCAAGGATATGACCGACCAATTGATTGACATGATGCTCAATCTAAGGCAAAGCGGTCATCCTGGAGGTTCAAGATCCAAGGTACATATGTTCGTTTCACTTTTTCTGGGTGGATCAATGCGCTGGGATATCAGGAATCCTCAGAAACGTTTTGGTGATAAGTTCATCCTGTCTGCAGGACATGTCGTCCCCGGAGTCTATGCCCTTCTCGCAGTTCTCAATGAATCTCTACGTCGCAAATACGCAGAGACCCATGATGAACGCTATAATCTTGGTCCTGCCAATCGTGTTTTAACCTGGGAGGATCTCCTGACCTTGAGAAATAAGGGTGGACTTCCTGGACATGCTGAGATGGCTGGCAAAACCAATATCTTTAAAGCCAACACTGGACCTTCCGGTCACGGGATGCCCGTTGCTGTTGGTGAAGCCATGGCACTCAAATATGCCGGCGCTGAAGATGTCCGTGTATTTGCTGTTGAAGGTGAAGGTGGCTTGACTCCCGGTGTGACCCATGAATCCCTCAATTCAGCCTATGGACTGGGTTTGGGTAATCTCCACTTTCTAGTGGATTGGAATGATTTCGGAATTGATGATCGTCCTTTCTCATCCGTTGTGTATGGAACTCCCAAAGATTGGTTTGCCCCCCACGGCTGGCGTGTCTTTGGTGCAGAGGATGGTTCGGATTGGGAGAGTACCAATGGGGCTCTCCAGGAAATGGCCTTTGATGAAAATTCAGAAGGTGCTCCTGCTATGGCCTGGTTTAAAACCCGCAAAGGTCGTGGCTATGGTGTCTATGACAACAAATCACATGGTGCAGCCCACAAATTTAATAGTCCAATCTACTGGCAGACGAAACAAGAATTTACCGATAAATACGGAATCCAGTTTGACGGGATGGGGGAAGCAGGACCAGATACCAAAGCTGAACGGACAGATCAAGCTCGCATCAATATGGAAAAAGTATTTAAGGTTTTTGACCAGGATCCTGAATTGCTTAACTATCTGGCAGATCGCCTGGTTGAGTTGGGTGAAAGCGTACCGGATGACAATGAACGCGTCTGGATTGATACCTCTAAGAACCCCTTGAATGATCCCGTATTAACTGATCTAAACGCTTTACCATCAGAACTATTTGTGCAGCCTGGTGAAGTGGCTCCCAATCGTGGTGGTTTCGCAAAGTATGCAGCCTATTTGAATGCCTATGTAAGTAAAAATTATGGTCGACCACTGGTGCTGGCTATGTCCGCTGATTTGGCTGATTCAACCAATATTTCTGGTTTTGGAAAACCTTTTGGTGATACTCCAGGATATGGATTTTATGACCGCAAGGACAACCTCAAAGGCACCATGCTGCCTCAGGCAATTACTGAATTTGCCAATGCGGGTATCTGTACTGGTATTGCTGCAACGAATTTCTCCAAAACTCCAGAAGAAGATTTCAATGGTTTCTTTGCTGCCTGTTCTACCTATGGCTCATTCTCTTATCTAAAATATGGTCCCTTCAGGATTTTCAGCCAAATGGTTCAGGATGCCGATGTAAAATTAGGTAAGGTTATCTGGGTGGCAGGTCACTCTGGACCAGAAACTGCTGAAGATTCGCGTACACATTTTGGAATCTATTCACCTGCAGTTACCCAGCTCTTTCCAAAGGGCAAATCCATCAATTTGTACCCCTGGGAACACAATGAAGTGGCTCCTATGCTCACAGCCGCTCTGGGAATGGATGCTCCTGTGATTGCTCTCCATCTGACCCGGCCTGGTGTTGAAGTGCCAGATCGTAAGAAATTGGGCATGGCTTCCTATATGGATGCTGCTAGAGGTGCTTATATCATCCGCGACTACAAATCTGATCGGCCAAAGATGGGTACCATCTTTGTACAGGGAACCGCAACAACTGCTAATGTACTTAAGTTGTTACCTGAATTGGATAAACGCGGATTGAACGTAAAACTGGTTGCTGCCAGCAGCCCGCAGCTATTTGCGGTACAGTCTGAAGCTTATCGTCAGGAAATGGTCAGTGATACAGATTGGTTAAATTCAACTTTTATCACCAATGGATCCGCTGTAGCCATGCAAGATTGGACAGGCAACCGTCTTTCAATCGAATATGCCATGACTGCTGACTGGGATGACAATTGGAGATCTGGTGGTTCGCTGGAAGAAGTGATAGAAGAAGCCCATCTTTCAGAACGATGGTTGCTGGAAGGTATCGAACGCTTCGCCAACGATCGTGAGTCTCGTATGAAACGCCTGGGTATGATTTAACATCCCGACGATCACTATAGAGGTATAAAATGAGAAAATTTGCAAATCGTTACGGCCGTCTGGGAACAGAGACCGCCTTCGCAGTGGGTGCCGATGCGGCAGCCTGGTCTGCCAAGGGAAACAAGGTTTATCCATTCCATTTGGGAGACATGAATATCACCACACCTGAATACATCAGGGATGCTGCTATGAAAGCCGCTCGCGATGGAAAAACGGGCTACGCTCCAGGTCCTGGCATTTTGCCCCTGCGCGAAGCTCTGGCCCAGGATATTGGTATGTCCCGGGGTCTCAATCTTAGTGCAGAGAACATTTCAGTTCAACCTGGTGGGAAACCAGTTATTGGTAAATTTTTAGCTGCGCTTTTGGAAGAGGGTGCAGAAGCCTTGTATCCAAATCCTGGTTATCCTATTTACGAATCTCAGATTGAATTTCTCGGTGGGAAAGCCTTGCCTTATGGTTATGTGACAACTGAGACTGGATTCGCAATGAATCGGGAGGAAGTTGAGCGTCAGATTACTGATAAGACAACGGTATTTATTTACAACAACTATCAGAATCCCATTGGTGCGGAATCTACTGAGGATGAAATGAAGTGGGTGGCCGATCTTGCCATCAAACATGATCTCTGGGTTTTGTCCGATGAAGCCTATTTCGATGTTCGCTATAGCGGTCGAAGTAAAAGTATTGCCTCCTTGCCAGGTATGGTCGAGCGGACGGTCATTCTGTATACTTTTTCAAAGAAATTCGCCATGACGGGTTGGCGTTTGGGCTGTGCTGCTGGACCCAAGGATGTGATTGAAGCCATCTCCAAATTCAACACGAATCAGGAGTCTTGCTCCAATCATTTTGTTCAGATAGCTGGCCTGGCCTGTCTAAAGGGACCTTCAGGACCGCAAACTGATATACTGGATGAACTGAAACTTCGTCGTGATGCTCTGATGGATGCACTTCTGGCTATTGATGGTGTAAAAGTTTCCAAGCCAGAGACTACATTCTATTTATTCCCCGATGTGACGGATATATTCAAGCGGAAAGGTTATAAGGATTCTTCAAAATTCCGCCTGGATGCCCTTTATGAAACAGGGGTGTCCTTCTGCTCTCGTGAGCATTTTGGTAGACCCTTGCCGGGTGAAGACAAAGTCTTTATTCGTTTTGCCTATAGTGGTATTAATGTGGATCAGATTCAGGAAGGTCTGGCAGCACTCAAGGGCTTCTGGGAATAGCCCCAATAGTACCAGTCAAATAACATACGTTTTTTAAACAGATGACATCTTCTTTGGAGGTGTCATCTTGATTTTGAATAGGTTTATATGATTACAAAGAAAGATGCTCTCGCTTATCACAGCATGGGAATCCGTAAAGGAAAAATTGAAGTTACGGCGACGAAGCCATTTGCCACGCAAAGAGATCTGAGCCTGGCGTATTCACCAGGGGTAGCTTACCCCTGTTTGGAAATTGCTGACAACCCAGCCCTTGCGAATGAGTACACTGCCAAAGGGAATTTGGTAGCAGTAATCTCGAATGGCACAGCCGTTCTTGGTTTGGGAAATATTGGTGCGCTCGCCGGTAAGCCTGTCATGGAAGGCAAGGGTGTTCTGTTTAAGAGATTCGCAGATATCGATGTCTTCGATTTGGAAGTTGATACGGAAGATCCTGATAAATTTATTGATGCTGTCAAATTATTGGAACCCACTTTTGGTGGTATCAATCTGGAGGATATCAAATCCCCTGAATGTTTTTACATCGAGAAAAAACTTCGGGAAGAAATGAATATTCCGGTGTTTCATGATGATCAGCATGGAACGGCTATCATTTCAGCGGCTGCGCTCCTTAATGCAGTTGAGGTGGCAGAAAAGAAAATGGAGAATATCAAAATTGTGGTTTCAGGTGCAGGTGCTTCGGCACTGTCCTGTAGTGAACATTATATCCGCATGGGTGCCCGTCGTGAGAATCTAATCATGTGTGATTCCCGTGGTGTAATTTACAAGGGACGCAGCGACGGAATGAATGAATACAAGCTTCCCTTCGTCAATGATACCAAACACCGAACCCTTCAGGAGGCGCTGGCAGGGGCTGACGTATTCATTGGTCTGTCGAAGAAAGACATCATCGTCGGCGATGATTTAAAAACGATGGCTCCCAACCCCATCATTTTTGCCATGGCCAATCCTGATCCAGAAATTACCTATCCGGATGCCATGGCTGCCCGCCCTGATGCCATCATGGGAACGGGTCGATCTGACTACCCCAACCAGGTGAACAATGTCCTGGGTTTCCCTTTCATATTTAGGGGAGCTTTGGATGTGCAGGCCACCACAATTAATGAAGAAATGAAGGTAGCAGCTACACTGGCCCTTGCTGCTCTGGCCAAGGAAGATACACCAGATGAAGTCATGCAGATTTATGGCCTTGATCAGCTCGAATTCGGTCGTGACTATCTCATTCCAAAACCTTTCGATCCTCGTGTCCTCCTGTGGGAATCTGTTGCTGTGGCTGAAGCTGCCATCAAAACAGGTGTGGCTAAGCGCGAACTTGACCTTGATAAGTACAGAGAAGAACTGGAAGCCCGTCTTGGAAAGGGTCGCGAGTTTATGCGAGGACTTTACAATCGAGCCAAGGCAGCTCCTAAGCGAGTGATCTATCCCGAAGGTGAAAATCCACGTATTATTCGAGCAAGTCACCTTATTCTTCAAGAAGGGATTGCCAAACCTGTTTTAGTAGGTCGTAAAAAGAAAATCCGTGCCATCGCTAAGGATTTGAATATTTCACTCGAGGGAGTGGAATTAGTAGATCCTGTCAAATGTGAGCGACGTCAGGAATTTATCGACGAATTTTATAAAATGAGACAACGCAAGGGTGTGACCCTGAGTGGTGCCAAGCGTTTTATGGATAGACGTTACTCATTTGCTGCTATGATGCTGCACATGGGTGAGGCCGATGCCATGATTTCCGGGATTACCCAGCAATATCCAGATGCCCTGCGACCTGTGCTTCAAATCATCAAACCCCGAAAAGATATGCAGCATGTGGCTGGTTTATTCCTGCTCATTTTTAAAGAGGGTATGAAGATATTTGCAGATGTTTCAGTCAATATTGATCCTTCTGCTGAGGTACTTTCTGAAATAGCACTTATGGCAGCTGAAGAAGCCAGACGCTGGAGAATTACTCCTCGTGTTGCTATGCTAAGTTTCTCAAATTTTGGATCATCCAAACATCCCCATGCACAAAAGATGAGTGAAGCAGTTCGATTGGTTAGAGAGAAAGATCTGGATTTGATGATTGATGGAGAAATGAATGCTGATCTGGCTATCATGCCTGAGATTCAAAAAGAGCACTATCCCTTCAGCAAGTTGCAGGGTTCTGCTAATGTTTTGATTTTCCCTGATCTCCAATCAAGCAACATCAGCTATAAACTTGTCCATCGTTTGAGTGGGGCAGAAGCCATTGGTCCTATTCTGGTGGGAATGGAAAAACCAGTTCATATCCTTCAAGTAGGCTCCACCAGTGTCCAGGATGTGGCCAATATGACTGCCATTGCCGTGGTCGACGCACAGGAGCAGGAAAAGCTTTCAAAGCAGGAAGCCTGATCCAATATATTTAAGTGTTGCATTAAATGCTTTAATCAAATACTGTGGTATGGAGATTGCCACAGCTGGCCCATAGGAAAATGATTGGGAATCTATACCTATCAATGGGCGGGATTCGGTTCTTGAAGAGACTTGGGGTACCGTCTATATTGGCGGACCAATGTTGAAAGAAAGGGCACTTTAGAGATCATGCATGAACATTACGGAATCGCCTTAGCCTTTGGTGCTGTAGCCTTCGGCCTTATGTATTGCGGCTTTATCATTCAAAAGCTGATATCCCCCAATAATAAAACCGATTTAAAAATGGATACCTATGAGTGCGGTGAGGAACCAGAGGGAGAAGGTTGGCTTCAGTTCAACATTCGCTTCTATGTCATTGCCCTTATTTTTATCATTTTTGATGTTGAAGTTGTCTTCCTTTTTCCATGGGCAGTGGTCTTCAAAGATATGGGTTTTCTTACCTTTGTAGAGGTATTTATCTTTATGTTGATTTTGATTGTGGGTCTTGCCTATGTCTGGGTCAAGGGTGATCTGGATTGGGTAAAAATGAAACTGAAATATGGCACCGGTCGCTACTCTGCGTCCAGGCTTCACGAAGCGGAGACCAAATAAATGGGTGCGTTAAACCATAAATTTAATGAGAATATTCTCATTACTTCTCTTGATAAACTGCTGAACTGGTCACGCTCCGGTTCAGAATGGTATTTCCAGTTTGGACTGGCCTGCTGTGCCATCGAAATGATGTCAGCCGCAGCCGCCCGTCATGACCTGGAACGTTTTGGCGCCATGCCTCGATCATCGCCTCGTCAGGCTGATGTGATGATTGTTGCTGGAACTGTCACCTTGAAAATGGCTACACGAGTCAAGCGTCTCTATGAGCAAATGGCGGAGCCAAAATATGTCATCTCCATGGGCTCCTGTGCCAACTCAGGTGGTCCATATTGGCAACACGGTTATCATGTGCTTAAAGGAGTAGATCAAATTATTCCTGTTGATATATACATTCCAGGTTGTCCACCTCGGCCAGAGGCGCTTATAGAAGGTCTCATGCATCTTCAAAAGAAAATGCGTGAAGAACATATTCTGGAAAAGAAAGAAGACTGACGTGATTGAGCAAGAAATTTACGCAGACCTTTCCAAAAAATTCGGCGACAAGGTTATCGAATTTATGGAGGAAGGTACACACAATCCTACTGTTGTGGTTGATCCAACCTCAGTCGCTAAGATGGTGACCTATCTCAAGGATGATGAGAGGTTTCAATTTGATTCACTCATGAATCTGGCTGGTCATGATCCTGATGGTGAATCAGAGTTGAGCGTGATATATCATTTATACTCAACTGAGCTCAAACACTATATCACCTTAAAAGCATTCACATCCAGAGAAGAACCTAGAGTTGCCAGTATTGCTGAAATTCATAGAACTGCTGATTGGCATGAACGTGAAGCTTTCGATTTATATGGAATCAATTTTGAGGGTCATCCCAATTTGAAACGCATTCTTCTGGAAGACGACTGGGAAGGCTATCCTCTGAGAAAAGATTATGTGCCAGCGGAGTTCTACCGTGGAATGCGCATTGAGAAGGTGAAATAATGGGTCGCCTTCACGCTGAAGAAATGGTTCTCAATATGGGACCTCAGCATCCCAGTACTCACGGGGTGTTAAGGCTGAAATTGCGGACAGATGGTGAGATTGTTTCTCATATCGAACCCGTCATTGGATACTTGCACCGCTCGTTCGAGAAACATGCTGAAAACCTTGAATACCAGATGATCACTCCTTTTACAGGACGTTGTGATTATTTGGCTGCGATGGGTAGTGAACATGGCTATGCCATGACAGTTGAAAAGATGATGGGTATTGAACTGCCTGAACGTGTTGAATATCTTCGTGTCATCTTCGCCGAACTTCAAAGAATTGCCAGCCACCTTGTGGCTCTGGGAACATTCGGTCTCGATGTGGGTGCCATCACACCTTTTATCTATTGTTTCCGTGAGCGTGAACTTATTCTCGATTTATTCGAAATGGCATCCGGCGCTCGTCTCTTATACAATTATATCTGGATTGGTGGCCTGGCCCACGATGTCCCCCCGGGATTTGTTGAAAAAACCTATGAATTCCTCGATGCCTTTGATGAGCACGTTGCTGAATACAATCATATCCTGACCGGCAATAAAATCTTTATTGAAAGAGCTGCTGATATTGGTGTGATGACACCTGAAGTAGCCATCAATTATGGTGTGACTGGTCCATGTCTCAGAGCTTCCGGTGTGAACATCGATATCCGCCGTACGGAACCTTATTCAATTTATGATCGCTTTGACTTTAATGTTCCACTTGGTCAGGGTCTCCAGGGAACGATCGGTGATAGCTGGGATAGATACTATGTTCGCGTACTTGAAATGACTGAAAGTGCAAAAATCATTCGTCAGGCGCTGGATCAACTGCCAGTTGAAGGTGATGTGAAATCTGCTATTCCACGCCGTATTCGTCCTCCCAAGGGTGAAATCTACTTCCGCAGTGAAAATCCCCGCGGAGAATTAGGCTATTACATCGTCAGCAATGGCAAAAATGTACCGGTGCGTCTCAAGATGCGTTCCCCGGCATTCTCAAACCTCAGTGTTATTAACGAAATTGGCCAGGGCTGGATGATCTCCGATGTCATCGCGATTCTCGGAAGTCTGGACATTGTACTAGGGGAGATTGATCGCTAAATGATACAATTACTTGCTAACTGGATCCTCTCGTTTGACATCCTATCAGGTATGGGTAATTCTGTGGCCTGGGGGCTATCTCTATTTGTCGTTGCTGCCCTGATCTTTGTCTTCGTGGCACTGAACGCCATTGTTCTGGTCTATATCGAGCGGAAAGTTTCTGCCTTCATGCAGGTTCGTTTGGGACCTATGCGCGTTGGAAAATTTGGTACGCTGCAAACGGTAGCTGATGCCCTGAAACTTCTACAAAAAGAAGACATTATCCCCAAAATGGCTGATAAGGTCCTGTTTGTTGTGGGACCCTGGGTCATTCTGGTTGCCTCTGTGGTGACTTTTGCCGCTATTCCATTCTCTGACACCCTCCTGGCAGCCAATATGAATATTGGCCTCTTCTATGTCGTATCCATCTCATCCATTGTGGTGCTGGGTATAGTTATGTCCGGTTGGGCTTCCAATAATAAATGGTCACTCTATGGTGCCATGCGTTCAGCAGCTCAGATCATCTCATATGAAATCCCTGTGGGAATCACTTTGATTGCTGTGGTTGCTGTCGTGGGAAGTCTGAATCTTCAAACCATTATTGAGGCTCAGGGTGGTACAAGCAATCTATTCCATTGGATACCTATCCCACTGCCTAATTGGTTCATTTTTCATAATCCTTTTCTATTTATGGCGGCCTTTGTTTATCTCATTGGAGCCACTGCTGAGATTAATCGAACCCCTTTTGATATTCCAGAGTCTGAATCAGAGTTGGTTGCTGGTTTTATGACTGAATTTTCAGGACTGAGATGGGCGTTATTCTTTTTATCTGAATACGCCAATGCTACACTGGTGGCATTCCTGGTAGCCATTGTTTTCCTCGGTGGATGGCAGAGTCCTTTCGCTGATTATCGAGGTACACAGATTGGCTTTTCCATCATTACCCTTGTGGCTATCATGTGGACACTTTTTGTGCGAGCTAAGACCAGTCGCCTGTCTGTTTACCCAGTAGGACTGAGCTTGGTGATTACTATTTCAGCCTGGTTGTTCCCTGGTTTCGCCATCTGGATGGCATCCCCGGGAATTTTCTGGATGCTTATGAAGGTGGGTACCATCATCTTTATGTTGATGTGGTTCCGCTGGACATTTCCTCGGTTACGTGTGGATCAACTCATGTATGTGAGTTGGAAAGTACTCCTACCCTTAGCACTAATTAATCTCATGGGTGTCGCCATTTGGATGTGGCTCACCGGTGAAATCCAATTCTAGGATAGATACATGAGCTATTTCAGTAATATTAGCAGTGCCATCACCACCCTGATTGACGGGATGAAAGTGACCCTGGGGTATTTTGTACGACCCCGTGAACACGTTACCTTGCAATACCCTGATGAGGTATGGCCCATTCCCACCAGGAACATTGGTGTCGGTGAAATTGAAAGTTACAATACTATTCGTTCCAAGCTGGTTGTCGATTTTGAAGATTGCATCGGTTGTAAGGCATGTGAGCGTGCTTGTCCAGTCAATTGCATCCATATTGAAACCTTTAAGGCGGGTCCTGAAGAAGATATTGGGACCACGAAGAATGGTACCAAGATCAAATTAAGAGTCACCAGTTTTACCATTGATATGAGTGAGTGTATGTTTTGCGATCTCTGTACACATCCCTGTCCAGAAGATTGTATTCGCATGACCCCGGACTATCAATTCATAAGTAATGACAATGTCAAACTTGATGTGACACCGGAAGAACGCTGGAGAGATCGTGATCATCTGATTTATCAGTTCTCCAAGGTATTTCCTATAGAGCGCGCACAACGTCAAGCTGAGGCCGAAAAAGTTGCGGAAGCCAAAGCTGCTGCCATGGAAGCTAAAAAGGCCGCGGCTGAAAGAGCTGCTTCAGAAAAGGCTGCTGAGCAGGCTCTAGAAATTGAAACCCTGACTGCAACACCTATGGAATCGGTCGCTTCTGAGGCACCTGTTGTTACTGAATCACCTGAGGTTCCTGTAGACCAGGCGCAAACAACGAGCTCAACTCTCGATCGTGCCCCAATCGAAGATGATATGGTGAGGGTTAATCTTTCCATGGAGATTCCTGTGACACCAGATATTCCAGTAGAAACACCTCCATCATCCGAGGCTACTGCCGAACCTGAAACATCAACTGATACAGAAGATTCTTCAAAAGGGGAGACTGAGAATGGCTGATTTCATTTTCTGGGTTATCTGGGCTCTGATCGTCGCATCAGCAGCACTTGTAGCATTCGGAAATAACCTGATTCATTCGGTGTTTGCCCTCATGGGGACCTTTTTAGGTGTCGCCGGTATTTACATTTTCCTTAACGCTGACTTCCTGGCAGTTACACAGATCGTGGTTTATGTCGGTGGAATTTTGGTTCTACTGGTATTTGGAATCATGCTTACCAACAAAATTTCTATCGCCCAGATCTCACAGGGTTCTATTCAAAAGGGAATGGGCTTGGTTGTAGTACTGGGAATAGCTGTCATCATTCTAACCGCAGTATTACCCCATGATTGGGTTGGATCTACACTCCCAATGGCCTTCACAGAAACAGTTTCTGGAATAGGACACTTACTATTCACCGATTATCTGATATTATTTGAAATCGCCTCAGTCCTTCTACTAGGTGCCCTCATCGGTGCTGCCACTCTGGCCAGAAAGGAGCTATAGGATGGATCATCTATCTTCATATCTCGTTCTCAGCGCCATTCTCTTTAGTCTGGGGCTATACACAGTAATCACACGAAGCAATGCGGTTGCCATCCTCATGGGTGTGGAACTCATTCTGAATGCGGCGAATATCAACTTTGTAGCCTTCTCAAAGTTTGTGACTCACAATCTGGATGGACACCTCATGTCTGTCTTTATCATTATGCTGGCTGCCGCTGAAGCTGCAGTTGCTCTGGCTATTGTATTGAATCTCTATAACGATCGCGGGCACATCAATGTTGATGAAGCCAACTCACTTAAACAGTAGGTGCAGCTGATATGATTAAATTAGCACTTTTCATCCTGTTCCTCCCGCTGCTCTCATTTGTCTTTCAAATCTTCTCGTTCAGAAAATTTGAGGAGAAGAAAGGGGAATGGGTTTCCGTAGGTATTCAATTCATCACCTTGATCTTGTCGCTGGTGATGTTGGGCATGATGCTGTCGAAAAGCGATCCCAATTTCAGCCTGGAACTCCATCAGAGCTGGTTAGATTTGGGTTTATTCAAAATTGATCTTGGTGTTTACATCGATAATATTACTGTGATCATGCTGGTGCTGGTTGCCATTATCTCCTCACTGGTGCACCTCTACTCAACCGCCTATATGGCAGGAGATGTACGCTATTCCAGATATTTTGGTTTCCTGGGAATATTCACCTTTGCGATGAATGGTATCGTCCTGGCAAACAGCCTCTTTATGATTTATATCTTTTGGGAACTGGTAGGTCTCTCATCATACTTGCTTATTGGTCACTGGTGGGAAAAAGATTCAGCAGCCGATGCTGGCAAAAAAGCCTTCATCACCAACCGCATTGGTGATATTGGTATGTTTACTGGAATGCTTATTATTGTTACCGTCCTGGGGACTTTCAACTTTCAGATGATTGCTGAGCGAATCCATGACGGGGTTTGGGCTGCCAATGCAGGTATGCTGTTCGGTGGTATCGATCCTCATAAACTTTTAACGATCGCTGGTATACTGGTTTTTATGGGAGCTGTTGGTAAATCTGCACAATTCCCACTACATGTCTGGTTACCAGATGCCATGGAAGGTCCTACACCTGTTTCTGCATTGATCCACGCCGCGACGATGGTTGCCGCTGGTGTTTACCTTACCGTTCGTATCTTTCCATTTCTCACTGCTGATGCCATGGCTACCATCGCCTTTATTGGTGGGTTTACAGCCATTTACGCTGCCACGATTGCCATTACACAGAATGACATTAAAAAGGTTCTAGCCTATTCAACTGTCAGTCAACTTGGCTATATGATCATGGCTCTCGGTACTGGCGCCTATGTAGCTGGATTCTTTCACCTCGTAACGCATGCCATGTTCAAGGGCGCGCTCTTTTTGGCTTCCGGTTCAGTAATTCATGCCATGCACCATAGTATGCATCATCTTCATGACCACGAAACGGATCCTCAGGATATGCGCAACATGGGTGGTTTAAGATCCAAGATGCCCATCACCTTTGGTGTCTTTATGGTGACCACCGCTGCTATTTCCGGAATACCTCTATTTTCAGGTTTTCTCAGCAAGGATGCCATTCTGGCTGGTACCTGGACCTATGCCGCCAATGTCCATGATGGCTGGCTGGCACATCTCCACCTCGCGTGGATTCTCCCAGTCTTTGGCTTCGGTGCTGCAGCTATTACTGCTTTCTATATGTTCAGACTGATTTTTATGACCTTTTATGGAGAAGCTAAAAAGCCTAAGATCTTTGAGCATATCAAGGAATCACCAAAAGTGATGACGATTCCCCTGATTGTATTGGCGATACTCTCCATGTTTTTCATGTTTACATTACCATCTCTGAATCCCCTATCTGATCATGGTTGGTTCACCACTGTGGTTCAGTCACCAGAGAGTGCCGTAACGACGGGACCTGCTTTTGATCTTGAACATTTTGAGCATGGCATGCACGAAGCTCATGTTCCTGCCATGGTGACCTCACTATTGGTTGCCGGTCTGGGTATTCTGTTCTCCGTACTCGTATATCTATTGCATAAAATTTCTGCTGAGAAGCTCGCTGCCAAACTGGGAGCGCTCTATCGGGGATCATATAACAAGTGGTATATGGATGAATTCTATATCAACGGCATCATTAGACCCTTCCTCAAGGGATGTGATGCAGTTGGTCGCTTTGATCTGGACTTTTATGATCACTATTTCATCAATGGGTGGGGTCGCAATACCAAACGTACTTCCAAGGGAGTGGGTCTGGCTGATGATCTCATCGTGGATGGTGCCGTCAATTTCGTCGGTATCATTTTTCAATGGTTGGGTTGGACTCTCAAGTTCATCCAAACTGGTAAAATTCAAAATTATCTCATTTTTGTATTGATCGGCTCAGCACTGCTGTATGTCGTCAATGTATTCTAGGACTGAAGGAGTCGATTAACGCCATGGAAAATCATTTACTAAGCATTGTAACCTTCCTGCCAGTATTTGGAGCGGTGATTATTGCCCTGATCCCCAAGGAAAAGTTAGACATTATCCGCTGGGGTGCAGCAGCAATTACGGGTCTCCAGCTTATTCTGGCAATCTGGATTCTATATATCTTCGATTTCTCAAGTCCAGAGGTTCAACTCCAGGAGCATTTTGCCTGGATCCCCGCCTTTAATATTGAATATTTTATGGGAATTGATGGTCTGAGTGCCCCCATGATTCTGCTTACAGCACTTTTAAGTTTTCTCGCTATATTCACATCCTGGAATATTGAGAAAGCTCAAAAAGGGTATTTCGCACTCTTCCTGCTGCTTGATGCAGGTATGATGGGTGTCTTTTCATCCCTGGACTTCTTCCTCTTTTACATCTTCTGGGAAGTCATGCTCCTGCCCATGTACTTTCTCATTGGTATCTGGGGTGGACCACAGCGTGAATATGCCGCCATCAAATTTTTCTTATACACACTTTTCGGATCAGTTTTGCTCTTGTTAGGAATGTTGGCTCTCTATTTTATTTCTGAGCCCCATACCTTTAACATGCTGATCCTGGCTGAACAATCATCACAATTTGGCAATACTTTGCTGTTGGGTATGAATGCGGGGAAGGTGATATTTATACTTCTCTTCATCGGATTTGCCATCAAAGTGCCTATTTTTCCATTTCATACCTGGTTGCCTCTGGCTCACGTTGAGGCTCCAACTGCCGTCTCCGTAATTCTTGCCGGTGTGTTGCTGAAAATGGGAACCTATGGTTTTCTGAGAATCAGCTTTCCTGTCCTGAAAGATGCGACCCTATGGTTCGCCCTGCCGCTGGCGATACTCGGTCTTATAAACATCATCTACGGCGCTATGGCGGCAATGGCTCAAAGGGACCTGAAAAAGATGGTCGCTTACTCGTCCGTTTCGCATATGGGATTTGTTTTACTGGGTATGGCAGCTCTTACGCCAGCAGGTATGAATGGTGCTGTTTTCCAGATGTTCAATCACGGAACGATTTCAGCCATGCTCTTTATGTTGGTTGGTGTTTTATATGACAGGGCTCACCATCGTGATATTGAAGGCTTTGGTGGAATTGCCAAAGTGGTTCCAATTTATGCAGGTGTCACAGCCTTGGCATTTTTTGCTGGTCTTGGATTACCTGGCTTCTCAAGTTTTATTTCAGAAGCGCTCTGTTTTATTGGTGCCTTCCCTGTTTTTACCTGGATCACCATATTCGCAACCATTGGTATCGTCCTGAATGCTGCCTACTTCTTGTGGGCTTATCAGCGCATCTTTATGGGTGAACTCAATAGCAAATACGAGAAGTTGGAAGAGATTAACAATCGAGAATTGTTTGCTCTGATTCCCCTCGCAATTATCACCTTTTTCCTTGGCGTCTATCCCACACCCATGTTGAATATGATGAGCAGCACCTTAAATCATTTGGTGGAAGCTGTCAAAACCGCCGGAATGGTAGCTGGTCTGTAATCAAATAGGATATTCTTATGAATCTTAATCAAATCATGACGGATCTCTCCTATTTCATACCTGAGATGATGCTTACAGGGATATTGCTCCTCGTCATATTGTTCGACCTCTTCCAGAAGGCCGATACATCAATTCGGTCCGGATATCTTGCTCTCGGGGGATTGGTGCTGGTTACCATCGCTCTCATCGGTCAGGATGTTTCTACTTCGGTTGGAATATTTTCAAACATGCTGGCAGTTGATCCATTTGGAAACTTTCTAAAGATCCTGGTGAGCATTGGTACCATTCTGGTGATGTGGATGTCATTTAACTCCAACGAGTTGAAGAATCGCAGAGTGGGGGAATACTATACTCTTTTACTGATACTGGTGTTGGGAATGTTCTTCCTGGTCTCATCTACGCATCTCATGAGTATTTACATCTCATTGGAGATGGTCAGTATCATGAGTTATCTCCTCTCAGGATATCTGAAGGAACAGATGCGCTCCAATGAAGCTTCCATCAAATATGTTGTGTTTGGTGCGTTCAGCTCTGGTATCCTGCTCTATGGCTTTTCACTGCTCTATGGTCTCACAGGCAGTGCCAATATATTTGAAATTCAAGCCGCACTTTCGGCTGGAACTGTATCACCAGCTCTGATGATGGTCATCCTGGTCATGATCCTGGTCGGTTTTGGCTATAAAATTGCCGCTGTGCCCTTTCATTTCTGGACGCCAGATGTGTATGAAGGCGCACCGGCTCCCATTACAGCCTTATTATCTGTAGCTCCTAAAGCAGCTGGCTTTGCCATTATCATCCGTTTCTTTAACGTGGCACTTTCAAGTGCAGGTAATCCCAACCTGGAAGCCTGGGCAGCCCTGAGCAACATGGATTGGCAGGCTGTTATGGGTATTCTGGCGATTCTCTCAATGACCGTGGGAAATGTTATTGCCATGCAACAATCCAATATTAAGCGTATGCTGGCCTATTCGAGCATCGCTCATGCTGGATACATGTTAATGGGTGTAGTTGTGGCAGATCAAACCGGTATTGCAGCCGTATTGTACTATGCTGCGGTTTATATGCTCATGAACCTGGGTGCTTTCTTTGTGGCCATTCATATTAAAAATGAGTTTGATACGGAAGAGATCGAAGATTATAAAGCTCTGGGATATAAAGCACCTGTACTTGGTGTGATTATGGCCATCTTTATGTTCTCACTTACAGGACTGCCACCCACCGGTGGATTCGTAGCAAAATTTTACATTTTCCGTGCTTTGATTGAATACGGAGATATGTATTTCTGGTTGGCTATTATTGGTTTGATCAATGGTGTCGTTTCCCTCTACTACTATATGAGAGTAGTCAAAGCCATGTATTTTAGCAAGATTGAATTACCCGATACGGTTCACAATGCTCCCATCAATATAACAGTGCTTTTGACTCTTTTAGCACTCCCCCTATTGTTTGCCTGGATGCTGGGTGACCCGCTATCAACTTTTGCGCAGAACGCGGTCCAATTTTTCGTTCAGTAACACCAAGAGTACATTTGTTTTAAAACCCTGTCCCGACACCAGTGTCGGGATGGGGTTTTTTTGCAATCCATTGATCCAAGTTAAGTGACATAGTTGACTTTTGGCTTACTTTATAAGATAAATAATTAATTGTATGAAACAGACTTCTCTCAGAATCCGACTATAGGATCAATAGCTTTGCTGTTGCTCTCGTGTGAGTCTCTACTGGATATAGAGGTGGGGATTCTCTGGAGGGATGATACTACCATCAGTCAAGCTGGATCAACATATCTTTGCGTATTGAAGGGTAAGTGGGATTTCGAAACGGGCTTTGATGATGATATTCTGGATACAGTTGAAGTTGTGCCTGGAACCAATGGAATTCACAAATTTTCCATCAATTCAGGTGAATCAGATCATTTTACAGCCTTTATATATATGGACAATAATCACAATGGGAGCTATGATGAGGGGTATGATGGTGTGTTGGGATATAAATACAACTATGGGGAATCGGGGGGAGATCTGAACATCTCAGTATCAGCCTATTACTAGCAGACTTACTTAATCTTCATCCTCATCAGCAATATCAAACCACCAGTGCCCTGTTTCATCGATCCAGACTTGATGCGATAGTACTCCATTCTTCTGGCACTTGATACGGTACTCAATGCCATCGTAACTGCGGTACTTGAAATTTTTATCTTGAAAATATTTTCCGGTAAGCTCACCAGTATTAATGTCGTTCCAATCTTGTCCAATGACCTTGGTGAATGATTCGGCGACAGGATAGCTGCCTTCCAGGGCATAATACATTCGCAATTGAGTCCGAATCGTACCAATAGATGCTACGGCCTCAGAACGTTTTGCAATCTCAAGATTATGTTGATAGATGGGAACTGCTGCTCCAGCAAGGACACCGATGATCACAATGACGATCATGAGCTCAACCAGGGAGAAACCTTTTGTGGCTATTTCGTTATTCACGACAACCTGTTCTTCATGTGTCCCGTGTTATCATGTTATAATTCAAGAATATAAGAATTATCGTGCATAATGGTTATACCATTAGGATCACATCTCTAAATCGCGTTTTGATAATACGAAAAGATCACATTGGGAACGTGATTCATCGCGAGATCAAAAGACCATTTAGCTCCAGAACCAAATAACTTTCGATGCTTAGGGGTATAGAATAGTTTAACTCCAAAGTGCCCCTTCGATACACTCGCTTTGCTCGTACTCAGGAAGACAATAACTCAATACCCCCCTCCGCTAAAGCTATGGGCGGCAAGCACATTAACTCAAGAACTCAAGAACTCAGGAACCCAGAAACCCAGGAACCCAGGAACCCCGGAACCCAGGAACCCAGGAACCCCGGAACTCAAGAACTCAGGAACCCCGGAACCCAGAAACTCAACTTAGATCAGTTAACTAATCCCAGTTTCTTCAATTCTTTCTCATAGCGATTTACCAGATCATCCATGTTGTCAATAACAGCTTGGACTGCTTCTGGCTGTGTCATATCCACACCAGCCATTTTTAACTGCTCAACGGGATAATCACTGCCACCAGATTTCAGCAGATTGATATAATTTGCCTTAGCTTGCTTCTTGGATTTTCGGCTGCCCTCATTCATCTGTTTGAACAGAGCTGCTGAAGCCGCATAACTCGTGGCGTATTGGTACACATAATAGGGTACTGAAGAGAAATGAGGAATACGGGCCCATGTCACATCATAGAGTTCATGGTTATCCATGGAATCTCCATAAAATGTGACCAGAACATCATGATAGACACTGTTGAGAACATCCGCAGTAATGGGCTGGCCTTCTTCAACCAGCTTGTGAACCTGATATTCATAATCGGCGAACATGACCTGCGTATAGAATGTTCCGGCAATGTTGTCAATGGCGTGACTCAGGAGGATAAGACGTTCTTTGGAATCCTTACTATTCTCAAGCATATACTCCAGTAAATGAGCTTCAGCCATGGTAGATGCAACTTCAGCCACAAAAAGGGTATATTCTGAGTTGGAGAAAGATTGAGCTTCATTGGCAAACATGGTGTGGACAGTGTGCCCCATTTCATGTGCCAGGGTAAAGACATCATCGAGTGTATTGGTGTAATTTAGGAGCATATAGGGGTGTACACCGTAGAGTCCAACGGAAAAGGCACCTGTAGTCTTACCAGGTGTTTCATAAACATCAACCCAACCTGGTGAGAAGGCCTGTACCAGCTTTTGACTATAGCTTTTGCCTAGGGGTTTGATGGATTTCTGGACCATATTGGCGACACCATCATAGTCATAGTTTTTTTCAAAATCGATCACAGGAATAGCTGAGTCATAGCCATCATACTCATCAAGCTTCAGTGCTTGTTTGCGCAATTTATGATAGTGTTGCAGGGGAGCTATACCGGCGCGACCCTGTTCCAGCAAGTTTAGATAAACATCTACCGGGATTTTGTTGCGTTCCAGCGTGGCTTCCAGGGTTGATCCATAGTTGCGAGCTTGAGCATAAGCCCAGTCCCGTTGACAGATACCATCATAGGAAGCGGCGTAGGTATTAATGTTCTTATTGTAGGTCCCGTTGCGTTCCAGGAAAGCGGCTTTTCTGTCTTCGTGATTACGGGAAGTGGCGAAGATACGACCTGCTTCACCCTCGGAGATCTGGACTTTCTCGCCGGTTGACAGGGTGATCTCACCAAATTTGATATCGGCGGTTGACAGCTGATCATAGACATTCCCAGGGGTACCACTAAGTTGACTGAATAAGGATAGGAGTCGCTCACTCTTTTCATCAAGGACATGGGCCTGTTGGCGATAGAGATCCTCCAGGCCAAAACGGTATGGAGCGAGTTGAGGAAGGTCAGCAAACTGCTGTTCCATGGTTGTCCACGGAATTTCAAGAATCTCCGGAGCAAACCATGAGGTGGCTGTACCAAACTTCGAATACAGAATCTGAACCTGCTGCAGTTTAGCATAGACATCATTGTCACGGGCGTCCAAGGCACGAACAAGTCCGGCGTAGGTCTGGACACGATCAGATAGGAGACTTAACTCTTCTCTCATGGTGAATGCCTTGAGCAAATTCTCGGGACCCCCTGAAAGGGTTCCCTTGAGCTTGCTATAGTCATCCATGAGTGTTCCAAGGCGCTGAAGATCCTGTTCCCAGGCATCCCAGTCGCTATAGATGTCACCGAGGTTCCATTTGTATTTAGTGTCAATGTTTGCTCTTTCCTTTGGGGCTGCTGTGAGCATCTGAGCAGACAGAATGAGGAAGAGAACAAGTGTCCAGTTCTTAATGAGCGATTTCATGGCGTACTCCAATTATATAACAATAAGTATATTGATCATGACAGGCGGCTTGTCACGTCCCCAACCCTTGGGGATCATCAGCGAGCAAGATATAATAAAACGGTGTAGTATGCATCTCAAGGATTATTACGAATTGGTGTTGACAGAACCAGTTCGCCTTAAGAAGACTTTACTTCTGGGTTGAATGACTGGTTGCTGAAATAATAATAAAGCCACCTCAATTGAGGTGGCTCTTTGATTGTCTTGGAGTTGTGTATCTCAAACTATTTGATATCGAAGGACTCTCCGATGGCTTCACAGCTCTTTGACCATAGTAATTCCCGGGTTTCGGGATTATTGTAGAAATCTTCCAGAGCAAAATTTACGACAGCCCCTTTCATTGACCATCTACCGGCTCCTGGTCCGATAAAATCTCCAGATTTGGCATTGGGGTCTGCCATGCATTTAATAATACCAATGGCCCCATCTTCCATGGACTGACCAGCTTTCATCATCAAACCTGTGGACCAACTACTCATACCACCATCTCCAACTGTTGTGTCATGGAGGGAGGTTGTGGCGAGACCTGGATGGGCAACCATAGCCTTGATTTTTGGATTGAATTTTTGAAGCTTTTCATGCAGACAGGCGGTAAAGGCAGCATTGACCAGTTTGGTTTGTTGATATCTTACCCAGCGAGCTCCACCGAAAAACATACTTGAGCCATTGCCTCCCAGCTTGCCGCCATTTTTCTCCAGATATTTAGCATCTAATTTTTTACCAAATCGAGCAATACTGGAATGATTAACAATGCGTGCTTCGCTGCTCATTTCCGCAGCTTTCTCAAGGGCGGGAAAGAGTTCTTTAGTGAGTAAAAAATGGGAGAGATGGTTGGTCTGCATCTGGACATCAAAACCATCAGAGGTTGCCATATCTTCCAGGGCCATGACGCCTGCATTATTGCAGAGGACATCCAATCCCTCGGGGCAAAGCGCTTTCACCTTCGCTGCTGCATTGCGAACGGAGGCGAAACTTTGTAGATCGCATTCTACGGGGATGAACTCAGCTGTGGGGAGGCTTGTTTTCAGCTCTTCAAGGGCCGTGTCCGCCTTGGCGGAGGCTCGGTTCAGTAGAATGACTCGAGCACCTCTGTCAGCCATTGTTTTGGCAGCTACACTGCCTGTGCCAGAGGTGGTTCCTGTTATAGCCACAGTCTTGCCTTTCAGTGAGGGCAAATTTTTGGCAACATCAACGTAGTACACATTTTTCAGTGCTGGTTTTTTATAATTAGGGCTCATCGTTTTTTGATTCCTTTATTTGATATACTTTTTTGTAATTGCATTTCAGAATAAGATAATTGCTCGATTCCCCTATATAAGTCTCAATTCAATATTGTGTATCCTGTCAGAACAAGTTGGAGCAATTAGCATGATATTTTAGGAGATACTTTTGGGTTATCCTGAAAGCAAAAAAAGGATATAAAAATGAGCCCAACATCAAATGGAGAAAAGTGTGTTAAAAATATACGTTGAAACACCCGCAAGAAATACTCAGCAGGAGAAAAGATCAGAATAATCCTGGAAGGATTGAGAGGTGAAGAGACCATCGCCTCTATCTGCCGAAAAGAGAGACCTGTACTATAAGTGGAGCAAAGACTTTCTGGAAGCCGGTAAGAAGCGCCTATCAGGAGATATAGTACGTGAAGCCAATAACACAGAAGTTGATGACCTCCGAAATGAAAACAACCACTTGAAACAACTATATGCCAGCCTGGCTATGAGAGCAGACGTGTTAAAAAAAAGCTGCGTTGGTCAGGGTATCGAAGTGAGCGGTATATGAGATACAACCAGGCTGAGAAGTATGAAATTATCCGAACCGTGGAAGAATCTCAGCTACCAGCCAAACAAACACTCAGAGAGCTGGATGTTCCAGTAAGCACATTCTATGGCTGGTATGGTCGCTACAATGAAAACGGCTATGATGGTCTTGTTGATGCAAAGCCATGTGCTAAACAGTTCTGGAATCGTATTCCCGATGAGGAACGAGAGCGTATCAAAGATATTGCCCTGGAGCAGTCAGAGAAGTCTCCCAGAGAGCTAGCCTGGCATATCACTGATACAGAAGGTTACTATATCTCTGAGTCCAGTGTGTACAGGATTTTACGGGACTATGACCTGATTACCAGCCCACATTACATCGTCATGGCGGCATCAGATAAGTTCAAGAACCCCACAAGACGGATCAATGAGATGTGGCAGACAGACTTCACCTATTTCAAGGTGATCGGTTGGGGCTGGTTCTTCTTATCTACGGTACTGGATGATTACTCCAGGCGTATTCTATCCTGGAAGGTATTTACCACGATGAATGCCTCTGATGTACAGGAGACCTTGGATATGGCTATCGCTGAGACTGGGACAGATCAGGTCATTGTGAAGCATAAGCCTCGTCTACTCTCAGATAACGGCCCCTGCTATATCTCTGGTGAGCTGAAGGAGTATCTCAAAACCCAAGACATGGATCATACTCGTGGAGCTCCCTATCATCCTCAGACTCAAGGGAAGATCGAGCGTTATCATCGTAGCATGAAGAATGTGATCAAACTGGATAACTATTACTTGCCTGGGGACCTAGAGCTAGAGATCGCCAAATGGGTAGAATATTATAACAACGAGAGGTTACATGAGTCACTGGAAAATGTGACCCCGAATGACATATATTATGGAAGAAAGGAGAAAATCTTAACACAGAGACAGATCATTAAACAAAAAACGCTTCTACAGAGGAAGCGAATTAACCTGAAGTCGCAGCACCAAGAGGTGCCTGCACAATGAGTTGGAAACCCAGAATATCTCTCTTAACTTTGAGCTAAATTAGCCCCAAATGTTCTGAAGACTTACAGGATAATTTTATTGCTAACATATCCCATGAGGTTCGTACACCACTAAATAGTCTCCTTGGCTTTACTGATCTATTGAGACAGCGGTATCGTGAGATCATTCCCGAAAAGGATCGTAGTATTTTTGGATACATTACTGTAGCAGGTGATCGATTGATGCATACAGTTGATTCCATTTTGAACCTGTCGTTGATGAAGGCTGGTACCATAAGTATCCAAAAGCAAGAGCTCGATCTGGGTTCGATTAGCACACAAGTAGTTGAACAACTAAAACTAAGCGCGCAAGACAAGCATCTTGATTTAAATTTTACATCCCCCAAAAGGCCACAAATAATATTCGCTGATGAATACTGTATTCATCAATCAATTCTCAATTTGACCGATAACGCTATCAAGTATACCCGAGAAGGCTCAATTGAAATAAAACTCGGCCATAGAGATGATCAGGTGTTTCTATCAATCACCGATACTGGGATCGGCATCTCAGAAGAATACCAGAAGCAGATGTTTCAACCCTATACCCAGGAGAGCTCGGGTTTTACGAAGAACTACCAGGGGATTGGCCTGGGATTAGCACTCACAAAAGAATACCTTGGACTTAATGATGTTGAGCTTGAATTTGAGAGTAAACAAGATGTTGGTTCAACTTTTACTTTAAGATTTTCAAAAATATAAGAGGCAGAACAGTGGCAAACGATAGATCAAAAATACTGATTGTAGAGGATGATCTTTCCTCACAACAATACTATGAAATCATTCTTGAAGACAGCTATGAGCTCGAAATAGTTGCGACAGTTGATGAATCGAAAGAAGCATTACTAAAATCTGAATTTTCTGTAGCAATTATTGACCTTTCATTAACGGGAAACGAAAATGGTATAGATTTAATCAAATATATCCGTGAAAAATATCCTGATAAACCAATACCTATTGCCCTTACTGCCCATGCTCTCCCAATAAACAGAAAAGAAGCCCTGGATGCAGGAGCAGCTGAATTTTTCACAAAGCCGATCCTGAGCGCTGTTCTCATTGAATCAATAGAGAAACAAATTCAGTCAATAAATGACTGAAAGGCTAGATTGTAGTAGATTGTGTGTTTGCTGAGACTTGAAAAGCGTTCCGAACTCATCTTGTTCAAGAAACTCATTTCGAGATTTCTTAACCCGTTTTCTCAGCTTTAGCAGGGATGTAGGATTTGGGATACCAAATTCAAAATTAAGATAAGAATAGGTCTGGTTAAGTATATCCCTATAAGATTGGTAACAGAACTGTTTGAACGGCCATTCTCATAGGTTTTAACAATACTGTACAAATCAGCTGAGCCTCTCCAGAGCTGGACGAGGGGACGCGCACTCCCAGGCTTTGCAAAAGACCTTAAAATGTAAACGTAATACATAATTAGTCCTGTGCTTGCAGCAACGAAGCTTGTCTATTCTATTTTTTTGAGTGATTGTCCCGTCTTCGCTTTATGTGAATCAGCTACGACGCGGATTCCAACGCTCTGACGAGCGTAGTCGTGTGAAGGTGGGAAGATTCTAAGAGGCGAATTCCTGTAAATCCAGGTCTGTCAGCATACCTCACTGTGTGTCAGTCACTTAGAGAGGAATAGAATCTGCATCTCAAGGCTGAATTTTCACTCCAGATTACTGGGTATCATGGAGAGCGTGGCATTAGTAGCGCACGCGGGGACTCTCATTTCTACTCGAGCCAAGATTTCTCATCAGAACAATCCTGTAATGCCAACCGTCTGTTGAACCAAATGTAAGCCCCCCTGCATGAACAGGGGGGCGAGGTATCCTCAGGAAATAAAGAAGTCGTCCAGATTGGGATCAGGCAAGATCAAAGCGATCCGCGTTCATTACTCTGTTCCAAGCAACCACGAAGTCATTGACGAACTTCTCCTTGTTGTCGTCCTGGGCGTAAACTTCGGCAATGGCCCGTAGTTCGGAGTTGGATCCGAAGATAAGGTCTACACGTGTACCGGTCCATTTTGGAGTACCACTTGCCCGATCACTGCCCTGAAAGGCGTGACTACCGGGATCCAGAGGTTTCCATTCAGTCGCCATGTCCAACAGGTTCACAAAGAAATCATTGGACAGGGTACCGACTTTGTCAGTAAAGACACCATAGTCGGTGTTATCGTAATTAGCGCCGAGAACGCGCAAACCACCAATGAGCACCGTCATCTCAGGCGCAGTGAGTTTCAGCAATTGAGCTTTGTCCAACAAGAGTTCCTCTGCTGTCACTGAGTATTCAGCCTTCTGGTAGTTGCGGAAGCCGTCTGCTGCAGGTTCGAGAACCGCAAAGGACTCCAAATCTGTTTGTTCCTGTGTGGCATCGGTACGACCAGCGGTAAACGGAACCTCGACATCATAACCAGCGTCTTTCGCAGCTTTTTCAACAGCGGTACAACCACCGAGGACGATGAGATCAGCAAGCGATACTTTCTTACCACCTGACTGTGTGTCATTGAAGGTTGTCTGAATACCCTCTAGAGCTGCAAGTACCTTCGACAGTTGCTCTGGCTGATTTACCTCCCAATCCTTTTGCGGTGCCAGCCGAATACGTGCCCCATTTGCACCACCGCGCTTGTCAGATCCACGGAATGTTGATGCAGAAGCCCAGGCAGTGGACACCAGTTCACTGATAGAGATTCCAGATTCTAGCAATTTGGTTTTAAGATCAGTAATTTTCTGATCCTCAATGAGCACAGAATCCATGACAGGGACAGGGTCTTGCCAGATCAGCTCCTCTTTAGGAACTTCAGGTCCCAGGTAGCGGGAGCGGGGACCCATGTCGCGATGGGTGAGTTTGAACCAGGCCCGGGCAAAAGCGTCGGCGAATTCCTCTGGATTTTTATGAAAGCGTCGCGAAATCTTTCCGTAAATAGGGTCCATGCGCATGGCCATGTCCGCAGTGGTCATGATCGTAGTCACTTTCTTCGATGGATCGTGGGCAGCTGGAGCCAAATCTTTTTCATCTGGATTCACCGGGACCCATTGAAAGGCACCCGCTGGGCTCTTCACGAGATCCCAATCATAGCCAAATAGAAGATCAAAATAACCATTGTCCCATTTGATGGGATTTGCTGTCCAAGCACCCTCGATACCGCTACTAATGGTGTCGTCACCCTTGCCACTACCATAGCTGTTCTTCCAACCAAGTCCCTGCTCCTCCATGCTAGCGCCTTCCGGTTCGGGACCAACTAGATTTGCATCGCCTGCGCCATGTGTCTTGCCGAAAGTGTGACCCCCAGCTACGAGAGCGACAGTCTCCTCGTCATTCATGGCCATTCGTGCAAAGGTTTCTCGGATATCTTGGCCAGACTTGACAGCACTAGGTTCACCATCAGGACCTTCTGGGTTCACATAGATCAAGCCCATCTGCACAGCAGCCAGGGGGTTGTCCAGGTCACGGTCACCGTTGTAGCGGTTGTCGCCTAACCATTCATCTTCTGTTCCCCAGTAGACATCTTCTTCAGGTTCCCAGATATCCTCACGCCCTCCGGCAAACCCAAAAGTCTTAAAACCCATAGATTCTAGTGCAACATTGCCAGCAAGGATCATAAGATCAGCCCAGCTAATTTTGTTGCCGTATTTCTGCTTGATGGGCCAAAGTAGACGGCGGGCTTTGTCCAGATTCACATTGTCCGGCCAACTGTTAAGTGGGGCTAGACGCTGATTGCCTGACCCTGCGCCGCCACGACCATCGCCAGTACGGTAAGTACCTGCACTGTGCCAGGCCATACGGATAAAGAGTCCACCATAATGACCGTAATCGGCGGGCCACCATTCCTGAGAATCGGTCATTAATGCGTAAAGGTCCTCTTTGAGTGACTGATAATCCAGTTTTTTAAACGCTTCTGCATAATCGAACTCATCGCCCAATGGATTCGAGAGCTTAGAATGTAGGTGTAGTATTTTCAGGTTTAATTTGTTTGGCCACCAGTCACTATTCGACGTGCCACTCCCCGTGTTTGCTCCGCCCGTTACTGGGCACTTGTTCTTTTCATCCATGATGTTACTATCTCCTTTTTCAAATTTCTCTTATGCCAATAGACTACGCAGCATCCAGGCTGTTTTCTCATGGATCTGCATCCGATCAGTCAAAAGTCCCAGAGTGACTTCATCATCAGCTTCTGCAGCGACAGGGAAGAGCTTGCGTGCATTACGAATAACACTTTCATGTCCCTGGACAAGAGACTGGATCATATCTTCAGCCTGCCTCACATCAGATTCTTCAGCTATCTCAGAAAGTTGAGCGAATTCAGCATACGTGCCAGGAGCATATTCACCAAGGGTACGGATCCTTTCTGCGATTTCATCGATAGCCAGCCATAGCTCGTTATACTGTTCTTCAAACATGACGTGCAATGTCTGGAACATCGGTCCGGTCACATTCCAGTGATACTGGTGGGTTTGAAGATAAACCGTATAGGTATTTGCCAGAAAACGACTGAGCCCATGGGCGATTTCCTTACGGTTCTTCTCATTGATTCCTACATTGATTTTCATAATATCTCCTTTGACTAATTTTATATTTAGAACTATTCTAAACTTATGATAAATTTTTTTATCCTCTTATGCTCCCTTTAATAAACACCTCTACTTCTTCAACCTGATAATTATCTGGGAGCTCGTAATCTACTGAAACACTGTTGGCATCCAGATCAATGAGGGTTCCATCTGATTCATCGAAAAAATGATGATGTCTGCTAGTATTGCATGTATGTCGTCAAAGTAATTCGGACAAGATCGCTTAAAAAATAAGAGACACTTTCCAGGCATCCAACATATTAAGCAAACACCTCATGGCGCTGCGATTTCATGTTAATCTGCTTCCTCTCCAGAA